>WBZO01000669.1_pt1 | contig 66331 bp, 57 predicted proteins | sample 5204261 | NCBI WGS metagenome assembly WBZO01 (sample SAMN12412400, study PRJNA552823) | activated sludge metagenome | isolation source: activated sludge from anammox sidestream of wastewater treatment plant... | place: USA: North Carolina | collected 2017-09
TCCACGGGAAGCGGTTCGACATGTACAACGACACCGTGCTGGGCTTCAACAAATCGGGCAAGGAAGTCGCCCGGATTCAGGTCGAAGAGCCGATCTACATCCGACCCGCTGAACGGGTCAACTGGCTCTAAGACATGGGCCTAGCGGGATAGGGCATAGACCTAGCCTGCCGGTGAGGGGAGAGAGCAGTCTCTCCCCTCACCGCCCATAACTCCCAGTCGTCCTTACAGCCGCCCCTTCGCCGTCACACATCGGTTCAGACATAATCATGTATCGTCGATCTTTCTGGTTCCTTCCCATCATGGCCGCCGTCCTTATCTTGTTTGTCCTCGGACACCTGACATTGTTCGAACAGTGGAAATCTCGATCGAATACCCAGCTCAGGCGAGCCCACATCATCGAGCAAGTGCTGCGGCTGGAACGTCTGGTCGTGGAAGTGGAAACGAGTTTCCGCGGATATCTATTGGCCGGACAGCGAACGTTCTTGGAGCCGGTTCAATCGGCGGAATCCCGATTGGCCGCGATTACGGAACGGTTGATGCTGTTGACCAACGGTGATCCACGGCTTCAGGGCGGCGTGGAACTGTTGCACGCCAGAGTCATGGAGTTCATTGCCAGCAAGAACCGCCTTACAGCCATCGCGGAGAGCGGCCAACGCGACCAGGTCGCCCTGTATGTCAAGGTCGGCGACGGACGAGCCCTTTTTCTGACCGTCGACAAGGCCTTCAAAGATTTCGAGTCCAGGGTCGAGCGAGAAATTCCATTGGAAGAGTCCGATCACGCAGCCTGGTCCGGGCGAGCCGGTTGGCAGTTGTTGTTGCTCGACACCGCGGCGGTGTTCACGTGCTTTTCGGTGGCCCGCGCCTTTGCTCCCACCCAGCCCAATTCTCTCTCTGCCCGCTCCTGACGGATAAGTCGTCACCGGTTCCTGAATCTCCACCTCATCCGACCGCGTGGGCGCAACCCGACGCTTGCCAAAATCTCGTACGATATAGATCAGCCGGTGTAGCGGTTGTTCTATGGAACCGCCTGAACAGAGGGCGGAGTGGGTTGATTCTCTGAGACGCACCAGGAGGGCTTGGTCCCACCATTGTAAGAGACCGCCAACCCGGCAGCAACCAACTCATCTGCCAGATCTTGACCGTCGACCGAGATCAGGGCGAGAATCCGAAAATATTTGTCGCGCGCGACCGGCTGGATCTCCACGCGCCCTCCACTTTGCAGTCTGGTCAGGAGGAACTGCTTCGCCTTGATCGCCAGCTGACGTTCGACTTCACAAGATCCGTTAATCTCAGGCGTATCGATCCCCACCAGACGCATCGGTAGTTTTTCCCCGAACAGGCTCGGCAGGGACGGAATACTGATCGTGCAAGTGTCGCCGTCATGGCAGCCGAGGATCGTGGCCGGGCCGTAGGGCGTGACCGCAGTGGCGAGAGAGAAAGACTGAGTGGGAGCGACAAGACCCCAGGCGAAAACGAGACCGCTCCACATCAGGAAACTTGAAGGACGTCTCATTTTCCGACGAGGTCTGCGAGGTACTGAAAATAGGGCGCGGACGAAAGGAACTGGGATATCAGACTGAGAACGCTTACCACCGGCTGCTGACTCAGCGTATGCAAGAGAGTCGCAGTCTATCACCATTCCCGGATGAAATCTCGCAGCAGCTCACCTGTCCCCGACAGGTCCTTGTTCAGAGATCAATCACCAACTCCAGGAAAAACAGGGCACAATTCCATTCCAAATCAAAGACTTCCGATCAACACCTGCACCGTTATCCTTCCTATACCATTGATATGACCACCTCTGTGCTTGGAATCGCCGGAGACCGAGGGACAAGCGATTGACAGATCAGGACCTGGAGGGTATACTTTCTAGAGTTGAGAATGCTTCTCATAATCGCCAAGTGAGCACATGGACCCCGGTCGGAAGGAGCACGAGTTATGTATGTGTGCCTCTGCAAAGGGTTGACTGAGTCGAATGTGCGGGAAGCCGGCCGAACAGGCTGTGTGACGACCCGCCAGCTAATTGCCGAGTTCGGCCTTCGCGACAAGGGATGCTGCGGTCGCTGTGCCAAAAATATCCACGAATTGGTCGCACTGGCTCAAAGCCACTTGGAGGGTTTGGGAGACAAAGTCGCATCCTGATTGCCCATTCGCCTGTTCCGGGGACCACCACCGTCGGATTCGTGGGACCTACCGGGTGAATCCTCGCTTCACCGCCCAGGCCACTTCGGCTACCCGTTCCCCCAGATTACGGGCTGTGGCCAATTCCTTCTCATCGATGCCGGGACTGTCACCCTCGGTCGTTGCCGACGCGCCGAACGCACCACCCCCGCTCACCACGATCATATAGTTACCGAGCATCGCAGCGAGGATCGAGAGCATGGTCAGTTCCTTCCCGCTCGAGATCTGCCCACCGGTGGCAAATGCGGCTCCAACCCTGTTCTTCAGCTTGAATTCGGGGAACACGCCGAACTTGAACTGCCAATCGTCGATGAAGGCTTTGACCTCCCCTGCCATATTGGACCAATACACCGGCGACCCCAACACGATGGCGTCTGCGCCGAACAGATCTTCAGCCGTGACCTGTCGCACGCGCTTCAGCGTGACTTCGGTCCGACCGACGCCGCGAGCCCCCTGCGCCACGGCCTCCGCCATCTTCTCCGTCTGACCGGAGAGGGAATGGTAAGCCACCAGCACATGGAGCATTGGTTCCGTCGAGTCGGCGAATCCGGAACTTGCCGTCCCCGTCAACCAGCCGATGCACAGCAGAATGCCGCAGATACACTTGCTCATGTCAGGCCTCCTAAACAGATTTTAGGACCGCATCAGATTTTACTGTGGTCCGATGATGATGAAGGGGAGTTCCGGTCACGACCATGAGTGAATCGCAACACGTCGGATCGGCTGGACAGGCACGAGAGAAGCCGCGCCTCAGTGCGTCGGGACTGAGACGCGATCGAAGCGCCCCTTGTCAGAGGGGCGTAAGACACGGGCAACTGCCGGGTAGAAGAACAGGGCGCTGCCTAGTACCGAACCGTTTCCTCATCCATGTGCTCTTCGACGGACACTTCGGTCAACGTGCCTCGATAGTCGCACTTGTGGCAACGAATCCGAAACTCTTCGATCCACTTTTCCTGCACATAGGACTGACGGCACTTGGGGCACACGAATACGCCCTTCTTGTAGAGCACCCGGCGCTTCTCTTTCATAACGGAGCCTCCTTAGGACATCGCAAGGGGAAAAGGATTGCATAGGCGTCGTGCGAAATGCAAGGCGAGCTCCGATTGCGACACCAGACCAAGCCCCTGCCTTGACGGCCCCGCACCGGCCTCGCTAGGATGCGCCCATGCGTACGAACCCCTTGGTTGCCTATCGATCGCCCTTCCGGACGGGACTCTCGATGCTCGGTCTGGTGCTCGCTTTGATGGTTGCCCTCCAGAGTCGTGCAGAAGAACCGGAAACACTCATCGCGGTGAAAACGCCGAAGGGGGTAACGATTTCCGCTGAACTGGCGGATACACCCATGAAACGGGCCAAGGGCCTGATGTTTCGGGAACACCTGGCGGATGATCGAGGGATGCTGTTTACCTTCGGGGATGCGCAACCCCACACGTTCTGGATGAAGAATACGAAGATCCCGCTGGATATCGTCTGGATGGATGACAAGAAGAAGATCGTCCACATCGAGCACAACGTCCCGATTTGCACCTACCAAGACGACAGCTGCCCGCAATACCGACCGAATATCGGCGCGCTCTATGTATTGGAACTCGGCAGTGGGCGGGCAGAGGCGCTCCAACTCCAGCGAGGTATGCGCCTCGATTTCAATGTGCCCTAGCGGTCCTTGGGACCCCAGAGAAAATTCTGAATCCGTTCCACCAGTGACTTCGTTTGCGAGGAGGCGGCCAAAGCGGCGGCCTCTTTGGACAGCTGTGCCTTCGCCGCGGCTGTGGCGGCATGCCGGCGCGCCACGACCTCTCCGATCTGCTCGACGAGCCGGCGATCCTGCTGCACCACCTGAAGCAGCGCGTCCTTCCCGACTGCGATCACCTGAAGCGTCTCGGCGGCCACCACCGTGGCAGACCGTGGTTCGCCGGTGAGCAGCGACATCTCCCCAAAGAACTGCCCCGCCCCCAACGTCGTCACCACCGAACTCAAACCGCCCTGCTCCAACCGCACATCGGCCTTGCCTGACACGATGACGAACAGGTCTTGCCCGTGATCTCCCTGCCGCACCACACGCTCGCCGGACAGATAGGTTTCCAGCCGAGCCTCACGGGCCAATGTTTCAATCTGCTTCTCGTCCAGCGCAGCCAGAAAATCAATTGCGGTCAATCGACCGGCGATGCGGCGAATGGTCTTATCCAACGAATCGCTCGGCGGTTCCGATGATTGGTGCCACACGCGCTGCGGGAATGGAATTTCGATTCCCCGTCTCGCGAATGCATGCCAGATGTAGGTCCGCACGTGACTCTCGATGACCGGATAGCGCGCATAATCGGAGATCGGAAACTTGACGCGATATTGAATGGCCGATTCCCCGAAGTTCGTGACCATCGAGTAGGGTTTGGGCTCCGCCAGCACGCCGGGAGCGGCGGCCGCCGCCTCGACCAGCGTCTCGCAAACGATCTCCGGCGGCGTGCGATAGGCCGCGTCGACGTACACCGAGCAGAGATGCGTCGTCGTGGGCCGGGTATAGTTGGTCACCCCGGCTCCGATCACGCTGTCGTTGGGTAGCGAGATCGTATCCTGTTCTCGCGTCTTCAGTGTGACATGCTCCATGCCGATATGCGTCACGAGCCCTTCTTTGTCCATGGTCGAAATCCAATCGCCGACCTTGACCACCTTGCCGAGTTCGATCCCGGCAAAGAATCGGGCCAGCGTGTCTTTCAGTGCCACGCCGACGACGGCCGCCGCCACGGTGGGAAGCGCGACCAGGGCCACGAGGTTGATGCCCATGATGAGCCAGAGGAACAGCACCCCCGCGGCCACCACCTCCACGCCGATCAGGAGCTGGCGAACGACATCCGGGATGTACCGATTCCCGCGCTCGATCAGGAACTCGCCGATGATGAGGAAGTCGAGGATGGTGAAGAGGAAAAACGCCGCGGCTAACGCGGCCGCCACATCGACGGCCGAGTGGGCCAACGGAAGCAGATCGGGCCCCGCCTCGCTGTGGACAAAGATTGCGAACCCGCCCAGCAGCAACGCCAACGGGCCGGACACCAGCACGAGAATGGGAATGCTCCGTCCGCGTCGGTAGCAGAGGTAGGCGACGCCCAGGAGGGGCAACAGGACGGCGGCGACCAGCCCGATCCCCCCGCCGACCACCATACCGAGACTCATACCAGATCTATCCTTTCCATCGGCCAGCAGCCGGAGATCGCCGTGTCGTCACGCCCGCTCCTGCCACGACCGAACCCGGCGGGCAGTGATGACCCCATCGACCTTTTCAATCGTCTTCAGCACGCGATGCAGGTGGGCGGTATCCGTGATCTCGATGACGAAATCGAGAACGGCCTTGCGGTCCTCCCTCGTGGTGATCTCCGCACGGCTGATGTTGGCCGAGCATTCGGCGATCGCCGCAGACACGTTCGCCAGCACCCCCGTCTTGTCCACCGCAATGACCGAGACCTTCACCGCATGGGTTCCCGGCATCGCCAAATCCCACTCGACTTCCACCAACCGGTTCTTGTCGTAGTCCAAGGCCTCGAGATTCGGGCAATCGACCGTGTGAATGGTCAGCCCTCGTCCCCGGGTGATGTAGCCCAAGATACGATCGCCCGGAACCGGGTTGCAGCAACGCGAGAGCTGCATGAGGAGATCGCGAGCACCCTTGACCTGTACGCCCTGATGGTCGGCTTTGCCGGCAACAGATTTCGAGGGAGAAGCGGGCTCGGCGTGCGTCGGTTGCGTGTCGGTCTGGACAGTGGAGGTGAACTTGCTGATGACCTGGGAAGTCGGTAGGTGGCCGAATCCCACGGCGGCGGCCAACTCCTCGGTCGTTTCGTACCCGGCCTGCTTGGCCACCTCCAACAACTGTTCCGAACGAATCATCTGGGCCGGCGCGAGTCCGTGGCGGCGGAACTCCGCCTCCAACAAGCGCTTGCCGATTTCCACGCTCCGCACCTGTTCTTCCGCCTTGATCCAATGTTTGATTTTGGTCTTGGCCCGTGAGGTCCGGACGAACTTCAGCCAGTCCTTATGCGGCGTCTGGTTGGGCGATGTCAGAATTTCGACGGTGTCCCCGCTTTCCATGGAGTGTTTCAGCGGGACGATCTTCCCGTTGACCTTGGCACCGACGCAATGGTCCCCGATTTCGGTATGGATCGAGTAGGCAAAATCGACCGGCGTCGATCCCTTCGGCAGTTCCTTCACCATACCCTTGGGCGTGAACACGTAGACGACGTCGTGAAACAGGTCGAGTTTTACGGAATCCATAAACTGCCGGTTGTCCGGAAGGTCCTGGTGCCATTCCACGAACTGCCGCAACCAACTGAACACCTTTCCGTCTTTTTCGTCGATCCGGCCCTGCTCCTTATACTTCCAATGGGCGGCGATGCCGTGCTCCGACACACGATGCATTTCCTCCGTGCGGATCTGAAACTCCACGTGCTCGCCTTTCGGCCCGACCACCGTCGTGTGCAGGGACTGATACAGGTTGGACTTGGGAATCGCGATGTAGTCTTTGAATCGGCCCGGCAGCGGTCTCCAGAGCGAATGGATGACGCCCAGTAGGGCGTAGCAACTCATCTTGGTGTCGGTGATGATCCGTAACGCCGCGAGGTCATAGACCTCTTCAAAGGTAATCGATTGCTTCTCCATCTTCTGGTAGATGCCGTAGAGGTGCTTCGGCCTCCCGTAGACGTCGCCCGTGAGTCCTGCTTCAGCGATGGCACGTTTGACCACCTCGATGACTTCCTGAATGTACTGCTGGCGGTCCTCGTCCCGCTTCGCCACGCGAATGCGCAACTGCTCGTACACTTCAGGCTTCAGATGTTTGAGGCAGAGGTCTTCGAGCTCGTTTTTGATCCAACCGATGCCGAGACGATTCGCCAGGGGCGCATAGATTTCGAGCGTCTCCTGCGCGATCTCATGCCGCTTGCGCTCGCTCAGGTATTCCAGCGTGCGCATGTTGTGCAGGCGGTCGGCCAGCTTGATGAGGACGACCCGGATGTCATCCGCCATCGACAAGACCATCTTGCGGAAATTCTCCGCCTGCTTTTCTTCGTAGCTCCGGAAGGTGATCTTCCCGATTTTCGTCACGCCGTCCACCAGGTGGACCACATCCTTGCCGAAACGCTGTTCCAGCTCGGCGGGCGTCGCGAGGGTATCTTCCAGCGTGTCATGGAGCAGCCCCGCCACGATTGCCGCGACGTCGGTCTTGAGGTGGGTCAGCAGCCCCGCCACGGCCAAGGGATGCTGCAGATACGGCTCACCTGACCGCCTCATCTGACCCTCGTGAGCCTTGGCGGAGAACTCGTAGGCCCGCTTCACCAGGTCCAGATCGGCGTCGACGTTGTAGCTCTTGACCCGTTCGATCAATTGATCGAGCTGAGTCACCGTCTCATGCGGCATTACGAGGCCACTCCCTCCGTCATCCGTACCGCCCTGATACGCAACTGCAGGCGGTCGTAGCCGTTCCAATGGTTGCGCTCAGGACTGAAGGCCAGGTCCACCGGCTTGCTCGTCGTCAGTCCCAGTTCTTCGAACGATCCCATTCGGAATCCGATGCTGTCGAACGTCAAGGAGCGGCCTTGCCGGACCCGCAGCTTCAAATGCTTCTCGCCTACCACACGCGCCTCCAATACCTGCAGCCCCCGAACAGCCAGCGTCGGTTCCGGATTGCCCGCGCCGAAGGGATGTAAAGACTCCAACTCCCGAATCAGTCCGAAATTCACATCGGTCAGATTGACCTCGGCATCCACGTGCAGCGTCGGCAGGGACGGAGTCGCCCCGGCCCAGGCGGAAGCGACCTCATCGAAACGCCGGCGAAACGCTTCGATCCGAGAGGCCTTGATCGTGAGTCCGGCCGCACTCGGGTGTCCGCCGTAGGCTTCGAGAAGATCGCGGCAAGCCGTCAGCCCCTGATAGAGGTCGAACCCTTCGACCGTTCGTGCCGATCCCTTGCCCAGCCCCTGGTCGTTGATGGCCATCACGATGCTCGGTTTATGAAACCGGTCGACGAGCCGGGCCGCGACGATCCCCACAACGCCCAAATGCCATTGGGGTGAGGCCAGCACGATGGCCGACGTCGTCTCATCCTGCGCCAGTTGCTCGCCCGCTTCGCGGGTGATGTCTTCCTCGATCTGCTGCCGCTGTCGGTTCAGTTGCTCCAGATGATCGGCAAGTTCTCTGGCTTCGTAATCGGACTCCGTCGTGAGCAGTCGCACGCAAGCGAGCGCGTGGTCAAGACGTCCGGCTGCGTTCAGTCGCGGTCCCAACCGGAAGGCGACGGTTTCGGCGGTGCAAGGCTTGGAAATGCCCGCGGCCTGTTTGAGGGCGCGCACGCCGCAGCGGGCACCGCGCGTGAGTTGCGCTAATCCTTCTCGGACGAGGATGCGGTTTTCATCCTGCAACGGCACGACATCCGCCACCGTCGCCAAGGCCACTAGATCCAGGAATGACTCGGGCGGCAGTTCACCGGCGCCATACTTCGTGCAGTAGGCCGACACGACTTTGTAGGCCAATCCCGCCGAACACAGTCCCGTGAATGGATAGCGCGCGTCCCGCCGATGCGGATTCAGCACCGCAACCGCCGACGGCATCGTGTTGTCGGTTTGGTGGTGATCCGTCACGACGACATCCATCCCGAGTTCGGCGGCAAGGGCGATTTCCCGGTGCGAAGTCGTCCCGCAATCAGAGGTCACCAGCAGCGTCACCCCCTCCCGCGCCAACCGACGCACAGCCCCTTCGTTGAGGCCGTACCCCTCTTGCACACGATGCGGAATGTAGGGCACCGCCTGCCCTCCGAGTCCCTGGAAAAACGACAGGTAGAGACTGGTGGCCGAGACCCCGTCCACGTCGTAATCACCGTAAAAGCACACTCGCTCATTTCCGCGCAATGCACGTTGGAGTCGATCGACCGCCGCCTCCATGTCCGGCAACAGATAGGGGTCATGCAGCTCGCCGTAATTTCCCGACAACCAGCGCGTCGCTTCATCCGCCGAGGTTACGCCCCTTGCCATCAGCACTGAGGCCGTAACCGGGGAAATCGACAGGGCTCGAGTGAGGTTCATCTGGAGCGCAGGATTTGACGGACGAAAGACCCAGAGTTTTTCTCGCATGGCCACCTGTCGCCGGCTTAAGCAGTCAGAAGTGACTGAGAAGTAAGGGGAATGTTATCGGCTCGCCTACGGATTGTCAAACAGCCCGGATCACCGAATGACGCGTCGGATCGGAGCGAGAATCAGAATAGATCACAAGACAACTACGGACAGTGGTACGACACAGCAGACGACCGGATGGGCGGATCGAGCAGGCAGAAGGAGGCGGAACGGGGGCCGGTTACTCGCCCCCTTTTTGGACATAGTTCTTCACGAATTCTTCGGCATTTTTTTCGAGCACGTCATCGATTTCATCGACCAGCTTGTCGATGTCCTCTTTCATTTTCTTGCCGGACTCGACGACTTTGGGATTCGGCTTTACTTCCTCTTTGCTATGGGATTCCTTCCTGGATTCCGGTCTCCTCTCCTGTTTCTCCATCGGAGCACCTCCCAGTGGTCTGAGCACGGTTGTTCCCCACTCTACGGTCACATTACCCCAGGGTCCGCAAAGCCGTCAAGCCATTGCCGGAAAGGCCAATTCCTCCGGAAACGACATGTCTCGTTGAGCCGAGACAATCATCCGGCTCAACGAGACATGACGGAGTAGATGGCCGTTCAACCGATCGTTACCGCACGATCAGCGATACGATCAGCAGCGCCACGATATTGATGACCTTGATCATCGGATTCACGGCAGGACCGGCCGTATCCTTGTAGGGGTCGCCCACTGTATCGCCCGTCACCGCAGCTTTGTGGGTGTCCGATCCCTTCAGCCCTTGTTCTTCGATATACTTCTTGGCGTTGTCCCAGGCCCCGCCTCCGCTGGTCATGGAGATGGCGACGAAGAGGCCCGTCACGATGCTGCCGACCAGCATGCCACCCAATGCTTGGGGACCGAGCACCAGCCCGATCACGATCGGCGAGGCCACCGGAATCAAGCCCGGGATCATCATCTTCTGGATTGCGGCCTGGGTCACGATGTCGACGCAGGTGCCGTACTCCGGTTTTCCCGTCCCTTCCATGATGCCCTTGATCGTGCGGAACTGGCGCCGGACTTCTTCAACGATCAACCCGCCCGCCTGCCCCACCGCTTTCATGCAGAGTGCGCCGAACAAAAACGGCAACATCCCGCCCAAGAACAACCCGACCAGGACCTTTGGATCGGACAGGTCGAAGGCCGCCAAGGCCGCATTGTGGGCCGCGACTTCGCGCGAATACTCGGCAAAGAGCACCACCGCTGCAAGTCCCGCTGAGCCGATTGCGTAGCCCTTCGTCACCGCCTTGGTCGTGTTGCCGACCGCATCCAACGGATCGGTGATGTCTCGGACGGCCTTGCCCAGATGGGACATTTCCGCGATACCGCCCGCGTTGTCGGTGATCGGCCCGAAGGCATCGATCGCAACCACGATCCCGGCCATCGACAACATGGACACCGCCGCCACCGCCACACCGTACAAGCCGCCGGAGGCCGCCCCGCCGCAGATCCAGAAGCTGATCAAGATCGCAGCCGCGATCACCACCACCGGCGCGGCCGTCGACTGCATGCCGACCGCCAAGCCAGCAATGATGTTCGTCGCGTGGCCGGTCTCGCTCGCCTTGGCGATGTCTTTCACCGGCGCATAGCTCTTCGAGGTGTAATAGTCGGTGATAAATACCAGCGCGAGCGTGACGATCAAGCCGATCAGCGCGGCGATGTAGTAGCTGAACCCGCTCACCCCACCGACTCCTTCCATCACTTTGGTCGTGATCGGGAAAAAGGCCACCGCTGCGATTCCACCGGCCACGAACAAGCCTTTGTAGAGAGCCGGCATGATCTCGCCGCCCGGGCTCACCTTTACGAACAGGATACCGATGATCGTGGCAAAAATCGTGACGGCGCCCAAGGCCAGGGGATAGAGGATCGGAGCGCTCTGCCCCTTGAACATCGTGAACGCAAGTACCATCGCCGCAACCGTCGTCACCGCATAGGTCTCGAAGAGGTCTGCCGCCATACCGGCGCAATCGCCGACGTTGTCACCCACATTGTCGGCGATGACCGCCGGATTGCGGGGGTCATCTTCGGGAATCCCCGCTTCAACCTTTCCGACGAGGTCTGCCCCCACGTCTGCAGCCTTCGTGTAGATGCCGCCGCCGACCCGCGCAAACACCGAAATCAGACTCCCCCCGAACCCGAGGCTCAGCAATGCGTGGATCGCCTTTTCCTGCCCGGCCATCTGGGTGGCCAGAGAGTAGAAGCCCGTGATGGCCAAGAGGCCCAAACCGATCAATAAGAGGCCCGTCACGGCGCCGCCACGGAAAGCGACGGTCAGGGCCGCGTTCATCCCATCGTGTGCCGCCTGCGCCGTCCGCACGTTGGCTCGCACGGCGATGATCATGCCGACATAGCCGGCGATGGCCGACGCCCCGGCCCCGACAAGGAATCCGACCGCCGTCAGAAACCCGAACTTGTCCGATACGGCTCCGGCGCCCCAGAGCACCACGAAAAGACCCGCCGCCACCATCCCGACAGTTTTGTACTGGCGGTTCATGTAGGCCCCGGCGCCTTCCTGAATCGCTTTAGCGATTTCCTGCATCTTGGCATTGCCGGCGTTCAGCTTGAACACCCACATTGCCAGATAGAGCCCATACGCGATCCCCGCTGCTGCAGCAATCAATGCAAAGGTGATAATCGCTGAGTCACTCACAGTGCGCTCCTTCTGTTGGCATGATGACCGACCCTCAGGAGGATCGGCATCGCAGGAATGAACTCGATTCAGTATGGTGCGTGACGCAAATCGCAGGTCCTTTGTGACACGGTGGCCCGTGTGTGTATTCCCTCGATCATGGATGCGTCGGGACGGCGGAAACCGCGGGGTGATGCGGGGCTGACTCCGACCGCTAACTATTGGAAAAGCCGCGCCATTCTATACGCGTGGCCCAGAACTGATCAAGCCGAAAAATCTCGGAATGGCAGGCGGTCCGAGCAAGCAGACCAGTCGAAACCAGAGAGGGGGATTTGCGGAGGCAAGAGCGGTTTGTTATAGTGCCGCGACCGAGAGGACTGAATGGGACTAGAACCGACGTACATCATCGTGGATCAGCAGAATTTCAGCAAGGCGAAGCTCTGCCTGGACAACCACGTCTACAAGAATTGCCAAATCGACGACTGCGACATTTTCTACAGCGGCGGCCAATACGAACTGATCGATACCCACATCACCAACTCCCGACTCATCCTCAATCACCCGGCCAAGGGCATCCACAGCGCGATTCAAATCTTCAAGATGAAATCGCCCGGATCGAGAATTGTCGCCGAGTAACTCCGCGTCGCTCGGCAGTCACTCATCACTCACGCCATATATAGCGATCGCGCGGTTTACGAACGGCGGAGACGAGCGACGAACCTCGTCATTTGTTGACGGGAATATTTTCGCTGTACTTGACGATCGGGATGGGCTGAAACACAGGGTCCTGCGCGCCTTTGGAGGATTCAGCCTCGATGCGCTGCAGAAACGGAGCAGGCCCTGTCACCGGGGCATAGCTGAGGCTGGCCTCGACGTCGAACGTCTTGGTGTCTTTCGGAGTCGGGAATGAGAAGGTCTCCACGCGCTTCTCTTCCGGCTTCAACACGGTGTCCTCGAGAACCTTCGTAGCCTCGAAGTCGAAGACGGTTTTTTGTCCCTTGGCATCGGCATAGGCTCGTCCGTAGACCCGCTTTTCGCTAAAGACTGTCTTGAGGTTCTTTCCCTTGATATCGAGTTCCAGCACGACGCTGGCCCAGCCTGGGTGCGTCGTCGGCAGGTTGTGCGGCACCAGGCTCTGCACCGTGACCGTGACGAGCGTCTTCTCACCCTCGACCTTGGTCGTCACTTCGAGCTTGGCGGCCTCCTGCCTGAGCTGGCCGATACGTCCCGGGAAGGTATGGTTCGCCACCTTCCGCTTGCGTTCACCGTTCGCCGATTCACCGACCTGCTCCGGCATATGACAGGACTGGCACTCCTTGCCGGACTTGACGGCCTTGCTCTGATCCCAGTTGCCAAGCAAGTCATTGCTCTTGCCGAGTTCGGCCGCTGCCGGTACCGCCTGATGGCAATTCAAACAGAGATCGGACTTCTGAAAGAGACCGAGCTCCATCGACTGGTGCGCCAAATTTTGCGCGAAGTCTTTATACGGACCGTACATGGTCTTGCTGCCGAGGTCGTACTTGGGCTCCGGCGGTTGCTTCGTCCGATCTACCTGCTTGATCAAGTGACATTGCGCGCAGGCCACCCCGTCGAGCGTCGGCTCACCGGACTGCGCCTGGGTGACGAACTGTTGTGCCTGATCCGCGAACTCCCGCACATGCGGCGCGTGGCAGCGGAAACACATCGCCTTATCCTTGCCGGCCGGCGAATTCAGATAGGCATCGAGCGCCGCTCGAAAGGTCGGGGTATGAATGGAACGCGAGAGCGGCGAGGTTTCCCATTCCTCGAAGACACGCTCATGGCAACGTTTGCACTTGCTGGAGCTCGGGAATGCCTTATCGAGGGTGGAAGACGATTTCCGGTCCTGTGCCAAGCCCTGCTGGACTCCGTAGGCCAAGGCCATGCAGCAGCCCAGCATCAACCCCATGACCACCCACGTCAGCCGCTTCCGATGATGGATCACCGTCGCTCTTCCCTCCTGTCCAGCTCAACCGGCCTCGCTTCGTTGCCCACAGTCCACCCTCACAAGGGCTTCGCGCGATAGGTCAACACGCGGGGCTGCACATATTCGTCGATCACTTTCTTCGCCGTCGCGCGCTCCTGATCCGTCGCCAACGTCGCGAGATACTTGTCCTTCAACGCGTTGTCCGGCTCAGGAATCAACGCGTAACTCAGGACGGCCTCGATCGTAGCCGGTGCCACGCCCGGCTTCAGAGCCTGCGTGAACGGTACCCGCCTGGTAGTGCCACCCTTGATAAAGGGATCGGGAATCGGCCCGCGGAGTATCTTGTCGTAGGGCAAGCCGAACCGCTTCACCTCTTCGCTCAAGACGTTCCCCTCGGCATCTTTGACGGTAATGGACAGGGAGAATTGCTTGAGGACCGGATCTCCGTCGGGGAAACTATGGGGCAGGCTCCCGATCTTTACCAAGATGGTCCCTTCAACCGACGAGGCGGACCTGGTCGCCTCAATGTCAATCCGTGGCATCCACTCCGCCTGCAGGTTCCGATTCTTGAGCAAGGTACCCGGAATCACCACCCCGCGGAACCAGTGGCGTCCGATCGCACGAGTCATCGCCCCGCGCTTGGAGGTGGAACTCCCGGTTGACGGCTCCATGTGGCAATCCTGGCAGATCGTCCCCTGTAGGATTTCTCCCGGCAAGTCCTTCTGCGTCACATCTTTGACTTTGTCGAAATGACACGAGGCGCAAAAATTCGCCCCACGGAACAGATCGGATTGCGATGCGGGATGCACCAAGTTCTCTTCGGGATCGGCATAGGGTCCGTAGAGCATCGACCCCGGCTGCACCTTGAAGGTCGGCGGCGGAAGCGGCGTCTTCTCGACACTATTGATGAGGTGGCAGGAGGCGCACCCGATGCCTTCTACTTGCGGTTTGCCGGAAAGCACCTGCGCTGCAATCTTTTCGGCATGTTGCGGGAAGACCGTGACGGCCGGCGCATGGCAGGAGAGGCAGCGTTGCCGCTCCTCCACCGTGGGATTCGTCTGCATCCACAGGCCGAGCACCGTCCGGAACACGGGGGACTCGAACGACGTCCCGTGGAGGAGGGCCGCATCGACACGGCCGAACGTCTTCAAGTCCGGGGTCTGCTCGCGCACCCCTTTCCATTCTTCATAATGCCGATCGTGGCACTGCTTGCAATCCTCCGATCGGATGAAAATTTTCTCAATCTCGTCGACCCACTCGGCAGGTGCCTGTCCGTCGGTCTTCTGTGCGATCGCGCGTTCATGGAAGGTGATGTTGAGCACCGATAGGCTCAGCAACAACACGCCCATCGCCACTCGTTGAATGCCCTTGCCTGGACGTATCACGCGACGCGGTGCTCCTCTCAATCCCGTTTGCAGCCGACGAAATGAAAATTCACGCCCCACCCGACGGGATCGCCGGGATCAGCCGGCTCATAGGTCCCCACCGTAAAGTTGCATTCCTTCATCGCCACCTTGATGGCCTTGCCGAAATCGATCAAGTTGCGCACTTCCTTCTTGTCGATTTCTTTGATGACCGAACGGACTTTAATGCCGGCATAGTCCGCCCGGGAATTGCCGATGACCTCGAATACCGCGACGCCCTCAGGACGCTGTAACTTCAATTCCTGCTGAATGTCCTCGTCGACCTCTCCCACCGCGATGCCGAACTCCTCACCCAAACGCACCGCTTCATCCGCCGTCATATCACCGTTATTCGCCGCCTGTGCCCTGCCGCAATCCATTGGCACGCCGGCCGCCAGGATGAGACACACAAAAAAAGCCCTTCCGCGAGAAAGGGCTCTTGTGAACGGAAGTCGTACGTCGAAGATCATTCCCTCCCAGCCTAACAAGTAGCGAGGCGTTTAGCTCTTCACGCTCGGATCCAACGACAGCTGGAACCAGGGGGCGACGGCTTTCTGCCCGTTGCGTTCCTTATTTTCACCGTTCCAAACGGCAAAGGAGACGGCCTGAATCCGCCCGGGAATCAATTTGGCCTCGTTGTCCTGCTCCTCGCTGGACAAGGGACGCCGCATCACGACGTGCCACGTTCCATCTTTCCAGTAGGCTTTCCCCTGCACGCGACCCTGCTTTTCCTTCGTCGTCAAGGTACTGAAGCCCCCACCGATCAAGTCCTCGACCGAGGAGGCGCGCCTGGGGATTACCTCGAACCTCCTGGGCTCCCCGCTCCCCGACTTGTCTTTCTCGGTGGTCCGCGCAGCACGCCGGTCGATGTCGCTCTGCCAATCGGCTTTCCAATGCCAGATATTGATGTAGTGGTCCAACTGTCCCATGCAGAAGAAGGCCGGAGCATCGCCGAGCGGAAGTCCGATCGCGACGCCGTCGCGAAACGTTCCCGGAGTCAACCGATCATTCTTCGTGTTGTCCTGCCACTCGAGCAAAAACGCAATGTCCGTCCCATTATGGAGCGCCCGCACCGTCAGCGCGCGTGCGGTCGGTTCCGGCCATACCGGACGGGTGATGATTTGCCCGCTCAACGGGAGAGTCATGGGAGGAATTTTCTGCCAGGCCGGATCCTCCGGGGCAGCCGGCACTGCTCCGGTGACCGCCTGCGCGCGGATGATCATGCCCTCGGAACTGACGATGGGGATGCCGAACCCGCCCAACAACAGGGCGACAGCGAAAAGACCAGCCAGCACTACCAGTAAACGTGGTCGCGATATCTGGACCGATGTCATTCGCCCCATGCCTCGGTCACATCTGCCTTTCGGCGTAAGGTGCCTTGATGCCGCCGACCTTCAGCTCCCGGATCGACGGGTACGGGTCGATTACAGCTTGACCCGACGGATCTTGTTTTCCCCTCGTTCACAAATATAGAGCTGGCCCTGACGGTCGATCGCCAAACCAACGGGGGAATTGACCACGGCCTCCACGGCCAGCAACCCATCGCCGTGTTTCAACGCGCCCGCGGCATCTTTGGCCACGAACCGCGCTGCGCCACAGCCGCCCATGTTCTTGTCTTCGTAGCCGCTGTCGCCATTACCCGCTACCGTACTGATCACGCCGGTACCGGCGTCAATTTTGCGCACGCGATGGTTACCGGTGTCCGAAACATACGCATGGTTCTGTTCGTCGAACACGATGGCTTCCGGTGCATGGAGCATTGACTTGGCGGCAGGCTTGCCGTCTCCGTCAAAACCATACCGACAGACTCCCGCCAGCGTCGTGATGATGCCGGTGTTCCGGTCGATCCGGCGGACACGGTTGCTGGCCTTGTCGACCACGTAGACATCCCCCCCGCGATCCACCGCGATCCCGACCAGATCGTACAGACGCGCCTCCGTGGCCGGCCGACCATCATCCAGGTAGAGCGACAAGTCGAGCCCGTCCGAACAGACCGGCATCAGCCATCCGTTGTCATCGCTGAAATCGATACCGATCGCATCCCCGGACAAGACCACCAAGTTACGGGCCACGAGCGGCTGTTCGCGGGCGTCATCTTCGGACGTCCAAGCTCCGGCGATCGTTTCCACGCGGCCCGAACGGGAATCGAATCGGCGGATGCGGTGCGCCTGCGTGTCGGCGATGTACATCACATCGTCGGCATCGAACGCAATCGCGGCCGGCCACGTGAGGTTGACCTCGAGCGCGGGGCCATCCCCGTTGAACCCGTGCTCACCGGTCCCGACAACCGTGGTTATGATCCCGGTTTCGTGATCGACCTTGCGGATACGGTTGCTGCCGGAATCACAGATGTACAAATCGTTCCGAGAATCGAACGCCACGTCCAGCGGGAGATAGAGCCCGGCCTCGCCGCAGGGCCCCTCGTCTCCGCTATAGCAGGTTTCACCGATGCCGGCAAAGTTGTGGACCGTCCCTTCCGCCAGATTGACGCGGCGGATACGATCCGACCCGGACTCGGCGAAATAGAGCCACCGCTCTTCACGGTCGAGCGCCACGTGGTGAGGCAGCGGAATCCCCGCCTTCACCGCGCGCTTACCGTCGCCCGTGCTGCGGGCCTTGCCGTTCCCAGCGAAGGTCTCGATATACCCGGATGCCAACTGCAGTTCAGTGTCCATAGTGTCGTCGATCCATTCTTTCTTGGCCTACGAGGCTGTGGCGGCACCTATGCTATGCATGGGACGCAGGCGGAGCCGCAACGGCCGGTTGCTGCTCGACCGTCGGCGCCTGCATCTGGGGGGCGGTAGCCTGGATCGCCTGAGCCTGCGTGGCCGCCTGCTGAGCCTGCGCCTCGGCTTCGATGGCGTCCGCCTCATGCACCGACTTCTTAAATCCCTTGATCGCCTTTCCAAGGCCTTCGCCCAATTGAGGCAGTTTTCCCGCGCCGAAAATGATCAGCACGATGAACAGAATCAGGATCAATTCTGTGAAACCCAGGCTCCCAAACATGGTGTGTCTCCTTTAGTCACAAGTTCAGGTTGCGGCACCCTCTTTGGCCTTCTTGGCAAACCGCTCTTTGAGACGCTGACGTGCCTGCTCGGCCTGTTCGAACATCTTGCACTTGTCGTACACGCTGATCAAATTGTAATACGCCAGCGGCTCGTCCGGACTGTGCTCGACCGCGCTTTCCATCACTTTGACGGCCAGATCGGTCTTCTTGTGGTTGAGGGCAATTTCCATCAATTTGAAGCTTGCTTCCAAGTGTTTCGGATCCAATTCCAGGACACGGAGATAGCACTGGATGGCCATGTCCATCGTGTTGTAATCGGATACCTGCGGGTTGTCGAGCTCGACGTAGACACCCGCCAGGTTGTACCAGGCGATGGGATCGTCCGGCGTGATCTCGACCAACCGTTCGTAGTATCCCTTGGCGTCCATGAATTTCTTCTTGTCCGCCTGCACACGCCCCAGGTTGAAGAGCGCGAGCACGTCGTAGGCATGCACCTCCAATGCGTGCTTGAACTCGGCCTCCGCCTCTTCCATCATTCCTTTGGTGGCATAGATGGTGCCGAGGTTGGAGTAATACATCGCGAGCGACCGGTTCATCTCGGTGCGCAGCCCTTCGGCCATCTCGATCGACTTCTTGACCTCCGTCAGCGCATCGTCCAACCGCCCCTTGCTGAAATAGAGTTCGCCCAACCGGCATCGCGCCTGGAAGTCATCCGGCTCGGTCGCCAGCATTTTTTCGATCTCGGCGATTTCCTCGTCGGGGCTCAACGGCTGATCCCCCGGATCTACTGCCGCACCACCCTGTTCTGCACCGGCTGTGTGTTTCTGTTCGTCCATAACACCTTATCCTCTGGGAAATAAGACCACTAGACCTGCCCCCCGGCGAGCGATTCCTGCGCTCCAACCAGCGGCTCATTCGGCACCGACTCCTGCTCAGCCACAGCGCCTCTCGGACGATCGAGCGTGAGCAACATGAGACCCAAAATCACCATCAGGGTCAGGCTGGAGACCAACAGTGCGTAGCCGGCGATGAACATGAGCGCGAGACCGTACCCGGCCAGACGCCCCATCGTCACCAAGCGGATAACTGTGTACGACCAGCACAGGAGACCCGCCACGTAAAACGCGAAGGGCAGATAGAAGGTGTAGCCCATGCCCATTTGGAAGATCCAACTGATGCCTTCGCCGGCCTTACGCATCGAGGTGGCCAGCACGGGATTGTACAGGCTCAGGAAATAATCCATGAACAGCAGCCCGAAAAAGACCACGCCCGCCGTCGACCAAAACCAGATGGCCCTGCGGCGCTGCTGCCGGTTCCTCGTCCGAAACGACAGGCCGCGGCCGTAGGCCCAGAAGACCAAGATGCTGGCAATGACCATCAAGGCCTCGCCGATCCGATTAGCTTCATAGACGAGCGGGGGAGCCGCCACCGCCCCCATCCAGCCATACGTCGTGGAGACGACCTGGTAATACAACCAGCCCGAGATGCCGAAATAATAGGTGACCACCAGCACGCGTTGCAGCCGGTCACGGTGGAGCGACCAATACTCGAGCACGAGGGCAGTCAGGGCGATGACGGTTACGACGTTGTAGGCGATCGATCCCAACATTCCCGGAGGGACGATGAGAAACGCCATCGTGAGAACCAGGAGTAGCCCGACACAGGGCAGGGTGACGAGATTGTAGCCGCTCAGCCCCTTGGCTTTGATTCGATTGAGCACGAGCACCAGCAAGGCGAGAAACACGAAGATTGCCACGACGTTGAGCAATACGAATCCGATCGACGAGAGCCAGCGGAAAGTCGTCCCGACCCACTCATGTTGGGCGGCGATTTTGCTGATGTGCATGCCGAGGCGTGAGACCAGCCGGTAGAGCACCAGTTCGAGGAAGCCCACGAGCAGCACCATTTTGATGGTGTACTCGAACAGCAGTCCCTGGTCCTCAACCCGACCCGTGGCACGCTCGATTGTCGTCGCAACAGCGGACATTCGATGATTCCCGAGGGAAAGGGTGATTATAGCCCTGCCGAAAAATCCCGGTCAACGCCGGCCGTCGGCTACGACCCGGCCGGTTGCGGCACCCGCACCGCCTGCGACTTTTCCCGCGCGATATACAGCAGGCCGTCGGCCATTGAGTAATTGAACGGCAACTCACACACGACTTCGCTGATCTTCTCGTACACGTGCTGATAAAGCTGTTCCGCCTGGGGCGGCGTCATGCCCTCCTGCACCTCATAGAAGAAACCCAGACTGAGGTCTTCCGAGGAAGGACGCATGATGCGACGGATACCGTAGCTACCGGGATCGTTCATGATCGGCGCTTCTTTCTCCAGATCGAACAAGCAGGGTTGGCAGGAGAAGCCGTAGGACTCGTTCAGCTTTTTATTCTCGACGATGAAATTCATCGTCTCCAGCGCTTCTTCCTCCTTCTCCGTGGGGAACCCAACGATCACGTAGCAATGCATGGCAATGCCGAGATCCACACAGTCGTCGGCGATCCGACGGACCCACTCCTGCTTGATGCCTTTCTTCATGAAGTCCATCACGCGCTGGTTGAACGATTCCAGCCCGAATACGATTTTCAGACAGCCGGCATCACGCATCTGCGCCAACAATTCTCGGCTCAGGTTTTTTTCGAACCGCAATTCGCACGTCCACTTCACGTTCAATTGTCGATCGATCATCTGCTGACAGAGCCGCTTGGTCGGCGACAATGCGAAACATTCGTCGGTGAAAAAGAAGAATTGGGCACCGTAACGGGCCTTGAGCCACTCCAGATCATCCACGGTCTTTCCCGGATCGCGCTGCCGAAAGTTTTGGTGGTCCAGCGTGAGTGCGCAAAACGCGCAGTCTTTGTAGTAGCAGCCGCGAGAGAATTGCACCGGCAACACGGGCTCGGGCGACAGATACAGATCCAGCGGAAACCCATCATAGTTGGGGGCCGTAAGCTGATTGATGTTTTCGGAATAGAACGGCTGGTTGACCGTGATCTTGCCGTTCTGCCGGTATATCAAATTCGGCACCTTGCTGAAATCCCGCTTCCCCTCCATTTGATTCACGAGTTCCAGCAACGCCGTTTCCCCTTCAAACACCACGAAATCGTCGGTGATATCGAAGAGCCATTGGCACCGTCGCAAGTTGTCGACCAGGCGGGTGAAGATGCTGCCGCCCACCGTAATGTGGATGTCCGGCGCGGCTTCCTTGAGCAATCGACACAGGGTCAGGCCTGGAATGATCTGCGAAGTGGCCGTAATCGACACCCCCACGAGATCAGGACGATCCGCCAGAATGGATGGCAGGAACAAATCCCGAAACAGCCCGATGTACGGATTCTGGGCTTCATCGCGGATGACCTTGGTCAAATCCTTTGACGAGTAAATCGAGTAATCGCCGAATTGGTTGTCCACTACGGTCAAGCGTGTGGGAAAGGAAAGCGAGGACACCACTTCAAGCCACTTATCGATCAGAAACAGGCTGTTGCGATACGCCTCGATATCGTAGAAGCCCTCCCCGCGCAGAGTTTCTTTCGCCAACTCGATGCGTTCGTACAAGTACGGAAACCGGTCCAACGACTCCACGACCCGCGAGAGGTGCTCGGCGCTCCCCGGCCCGGTTTCACCGGTCCGTTCCCGTTCGAGCCGTTGCTGTTTGTCGACGAGTTGCTGATAGATGCTTTGGGCAAACGACTGCGTCAGCACCTTGTCTAACAACTCAATCCCAAGGTCGCGCTGGGAGACGTTTTTGATGCCTGCTTGAGTGAGAAAACCTGTGAGAGACGGAAGACTCAGATAGGGTTGCGATGGGTGCCAGGTCGGGGGAAACAGCAATGACACTTTCATAAATATGTCTATATATATGTGATGGAAAAATCAGTATGTTGGCAACATTACCCCTCTCGGTTTATACACTCCGTCTTCGCTCAAATGCAACCGTGCGAACCGCGGGATTCTCCGTTCCTCTCACGCCTTCACGAAGATGCGATCCCTCGATGAAAATGCACGAAGGCCCCGAATCGGATGCCCTTGGCGGACATCGATTCGGGGCCTTCATTTACGACCCAGGAACGTCGCCCTACCCGACGCCGGGCTGGGTTTCAGTTCACTCAGGCCACTTGGATCACGGCAACTTCAGCGTGAACCAGGTGGAGAGCGCCTTCATGCCGTTCCGTTCGATGTTCGAACCGTCCCACACCGCGAAAGCGATGGGCACGGACATACCTGCCTTGAACTGGGTGTCGTTCGCATCGCTGGTCTCCAGCGAACGCTTCACGACCACACGCCAGGTGGGGCCGGTGTAGCCACCGCCCTTGACGGAACCTGACGGTTCCCACACGCCGTTCCCGATCACATCCTGGTGGGCCTGCGTGGTCAGCGTGCTGAACCCGTTGGCGCTCAGATCCTCGACGGAGCTGACGCGCAGCGTCGGGTCAGACATAATGTTGCCCGACCAAATACCGGAGTTGAATGGCCCAAGGCTCCGACCGATACGATCCGGATAGGTCACCCCACCGGCCGGCTCTTCGAAGTAGTAGTCCCAGAAGATGCCGGGATACTGGTCGTCCACGTCCCACAACCCCGCGCTGTCCTTCCCGATGTCCTTCTGCCACTCCGCGTTCCACCGCCAGATGTTGACGGTACCACCGGACTGCCCCATACACTGGAAGGGCGGCGCCCCGGCGGTGTTCACCGGGAACATGATGGCGGTCTGATCGCGGAAGTCTTGCGGTCCGATCGCCGTGTCATTCTTGGTCTGGTCGCTCCACTCCAAGCGCAGCCCAAGCTCCTTCCCGTTGGTCATCGCCTTCACGAACACCGACTTCACCGAAATGTTCGGGTGCATCGGCGTGGTGATGGTCTGCCCGCTCAGCGGGATAATGACCCCCGGCACTCCTTCCCAAATGGGGTTCGCACCGTCCATTGGGATAGGCCCCTTGATCGCCTTCGCGGGAATGGTCACCGGTTGGCTGACCGCGAGGGGCACCTGCCCGATCGTCAACATCACGCCGACGATAAGGGCAGAGAGCAGAATGCCAAACACCAAACGCTTGTTGCGTGTCTGCATCAGTCTCATTGCGTATGCCCTCCTCTGAAAAGATTAATGGATTAAAGAACTGAGACCTTATAACGCCTACTGAAACCCCAATCGCACAGACCCCGACAAACGTGAACCCCTACGCAGTTCCGACGGGACCCTCATCTTTTTTGCCGTCTTTTTCTTTGTCTTTCTGATCCATGAAAGACTGGGCCCCGACCTCGCTCAGCAACATGCTCAGCTCATTCCCTTGATCCTGCGCCCCACACTCGTAGGTTTGACCTTCCGGAGCATTGAAGGTAGCCGGCCGATAATCCGCCTCGGAGTAGGGTTGCGGATTCACCCCGAGGAAGGCGACCTCAAAATCCATCCATTCGGACATGCAATCGGCCATAATCTTGAACAAGCCTGCGTCCGCCTTCTTGGCCAGCATGCGACAAAACAGCGGCACCCATCGACCGATGTGATTTTTGACGAATTTTTTCTGCGCATCCACGACGATTTCAGTCTTCTCCACTCCATCGTGGCACCGCGAATAGGACTCCTTGTAGGTGAGGAAATGCATGAACTCGAACTCGACGCTCAGGTGGTCCAAACGCTCGTGGATGTCTTTCGAGAGCTCGACGCCGAACGCCTTGTAGAACCCCGCGATGTCCCCCATCACATGGGATTGCGCAAATACGTGATCGTTCCCGAACAACGTCTCATACGGCGGGCAATCCAGCGTGATGACGTTGGTAAAAACCCGGCGATGCTCCGTCTGCAGATCGCCCAGCTGCCAATTGACACATTCGGCCGCGACCAATTTCTCGATCTGATCGAACTGCTTATTGAGCAGGGTAATCTTCTGCTTCGCCCGCTCTCCGCCGGTTCCGTCGAGCGCGACACGCAACGCCTCGAGCGCCGCCCGCCCGTCCTCGACGAACTCCCCGCACTGCAAATAGTCTAGGAATTCATCGTCTTCGGGATAGAGCAAGCTCCAAGACAGGAGCAAATAGATTTTGCTCCGGTTCAATGCACGCTCAACTGATGGGGAGTCTTTTATGGCAACGCTTTGCGTAGGAGCCACGACCGTGGAGGAGGGGGAGGTTGATTGCACGACTTGTTTCGAGGTCATACGTACTTTTTCTCCTCACCTCAATATGTTGCGTGTTTCGATCTCAAACACCGACCACACAACACAAGAGTCCTGCGACACAGGAGGCGTATGATAGGTAAAGGTGGCGGGGATGTCAAGCATGAACTGGTTCCCCCCGATCACTTGCCTCAAGTATCTGGGTTTTCGCACGCTGAGGGCGCTGTTCACTCATCTTGCGAGACCTACCGACACCCATGATTTTCACAGTCCGACCGCCCCTGGGGCACAACTTCTGGCTGGGGTTACCTTGATCGCAATGTGATCGTTGACTGTCTTGCATACCTGCTCGCACAATCCGCAACCGACGCAGCGCTGGCTCGAGACCACGAGGCGGAGCGCCTCGAAATCGGTCGACAGCGCGTCGGTCGGACACTTCGACACACATGCATGGCATCCCTGTCCCGCCGTGCAGACTCGATGCGAGACCGCCGCGACGCCCATGCGGACCGCGAACATATCCTCGACCGGCAGAAGCGCATCCGTCGCACAGGCCGCGATGCAGGGGAAATCCTCACAGAGTTCACAAGCGATATCACTCGGAAAGATCACCGGGGAGCCGTTCGCAATATCGGTCACGATTGCGGCCGGAGGACAGGCCTTCACGCAATCGCCGCAGCTGGTACAGCGCTCCAAAAAGACCGCTTCCGCCACCGCCCCAGGCGGGCGCAGCCAGTCGACACGCGGAGGCGCGGCCACCGGTTCACGAACCGCATCCTTGTGAATGGAAAACTCGCGCGCGGCCTTCGCGACGGAAACGACCGAATCCTTGAGAAAATCTCGCCGTCCGTATTTGGGATCGCCGGCCACCGCGTCCTCGCCGTTACATCACGCCGTCGGCGCGCAGCTTGTACACTTCCACGCAGCGATCGCACGCGCCGAACTCGATGTCCCATCCGGGATGGTTCTCACGGATGAAATCCAGCACGTAGCTCTCCACTTTCGTGCCCAAGTCCTCGACCCAGGAATAGGTCGGAAAGCGGCAGAGCGGGCAAGGAAACCCCGGCATCAGCATGACCTTGTTGGTCGTCTCCGGCACCTCGCCGCCTTCGACGTCGACCGCATGGTCCATCACGCGCAGGGTGTCGGTCGCCATTTCCACCAACTCGGAATGGGTGAAATAGCTCATCTGCCACAAGCCCTCGAACACCGACTTCAGCTGAGCAGGGGGAATCTTGCGATACCAGGAACGGAATTCTTTGAAGCGATCTTCCTTCGACAGCATCGGCTCGCGCCCGGCGGCAATGAGGCGGCTGTCGACGCTCAGATTCCACAGCACACGGTAACGGTGCAGAATCAGGGTTTCTTCGCCGGGATTCTGACCGACTCTCGTATCGGGATCGTAGCCGAAAGCCGGATCAAGCATGTCGTGGATATGCATCAACTCGTGCCGACAGTACCGGGTCAGCGCAGGATCGTAAAAGCGCCGCGGAATCAGCTTGATGCCCACGCCCTTGAGCCCCTTCTCTTCGAAACTCTTGGCCAGTTCGTGTTCCACCGATCCCCATTTCCGCAGGATGTCGACGCCTTCCTGGTCTTCCTTCAAGACACCCTTGACCAATACGATCCCGACGCGCTGTTTGAGCTCGGGATATTCGTTGAAGGCATCGCGAATGATGTCGGAAAATCCCCAGGTCCCGAACAGATACTGGTAGAGCTTTTTGAATTCCGCCTCGCGATCGTCCAGCGTAAACTTTTCGTAGATCGGATCGGCCAGCTCATGAAACTCTTTATAGTAGGTCGGGTCCCCTTCCCGCTCGGTCTTCTCGATGAACGAATCGATGACCTCCTGCAGCAAGGCCGGTTGAAAGCGAATTTCCATCGGTGGCTTGGATACTTCGACTCCCGTTGCCATAATACCTTCCTTTGTCGCGAGGGCTGGATGATGCGGCCCCGGGGCCGTGCGCTTGACTTGCCCCGGCTGACTCTCTTACGATCCCGGACTGGGACTGAGAATTATACAAACCCCCTCGCGGGATTTGCAAACCACGCGAGACAGACAGGCGTCCGGCCATTGTGCCGGAGCTTCGCCAGAGGCAACCATCGCTATGAGCAACCAAGCCACGATTCCACCAGCTCCGCATCCCACTCAGGCCGGCTTGCCCGGTGCGCCCGGGGCCGCGCCCGTCGACTATCTCGAGCATTGGAAAGCTGGCGTCCGCGAACTGAACACGTTCCGCGGCCATTCCCATGGCGTGTGGGCCGTCGCCTACGCGCCGGACGGTCTCTCGCTTGCGAGCGGCGGCGTCGATCGCTATGTGCGAATTTGGGATATCGAGACCGGGCGTCTGCTGCGCTCCCTCCGTGGCCATACCAATGATATTCGCGCCATTGTTTATACGCCGGACGGACAGACCCTCGCGACCGGTAGCGAGGATCGGACCATCCGCTTGTGGAATCCCAAGACGGGCGAGTCCACCAAGCTGTTGTTTACCCGCTACGATCATAACGTCTGCAGCCTGTCCCTCTCCCCAGACGGCTTGATGCTCGCACGCGGGAGTCACAACAAGGACATCAAGATTTGGGAAGTCACGACCGGCACCGAGTTGATGACACTGCTCGGCAAGGATCAGTACGACCACCATTGGTCGGTCTGCGTGGCGTTTTCCCCCGACGGCGTCCACTTGGCCAGCGGCAGCGACATCGGCAAGATCAAGATCTGGGAAGTGCTCCCAAGCGGCGAGGAAAAGATCCTCCACAACGGCCATTGGCAGGAGGCGGAGGAGGACTCGACGGAAACCCGCGGGTACTTCATCGAAGACGACGGCGGATTCCAGAAACCCATGGAGTATTGGATCGGGGCCATGACGTTCACACCCGACGCGAAGCTGTTGATCACGGGCAGCCGCGATACGACCATTCGCTTTTTCGAAATGCCCGCCATGTCCGAACTTCGCGTGCTGCGAGGCCACACGGGATGGGTACGGGCCCTGACGGTCTCCCCAGACGGCAAGGTGCTGGTCAGCGCCAGCGACGACCAGACGATTCGCTTCTGGGACATCGCCACCGGACGCAACTTCAGAACGCTCAAGGGCCATTCCGGCCCAGTGCGCGGACTGTGCTTTTCGCCGGACGGGCTTCGCTTGGCGAGTGCCTCGTGGGATCGCACCGTGAAACTGTGGGAGGGCGGCCCGGAACCGGCTGAGTAATCCAGGCGACCGGCACAGGTAGGTGTGGGGGGGCGAGCGACTAGGCTTCGTCGTCCTCGCTTTCGTCCTTTGCGGAAGAAATCCCATAGCGTTTGCACTTTTCCCACAGAGCCTTCCGCGAAAGCCCCAAGAGATGGGCGGCGTTGGTACGGCTCCCGTCGACCTTCTTCAACGCGTCCAGAATAAAGTCCCGTTCAAACTGTTCGCGCGCGGCCGCCAGCGTCGAGGTTGTTCCCTCGGCAGGCCGTTTGGTCCCGACGGCCAGACCTTCGCTGCAGAACCCGCAAGACTCCTGCGGTGCCCCACCCAGGTAGGGACAGGATTGGAACCCGCACAGGTCCCAAGGCTGAACCGACTCCCCCTCTCGACCGAGCGCGACTGCCCGCTCCACCATGTTCTCCAGTTCACGTACGTTGCCGGGGAACGAATACTTGAGCAACAACTCTCGGCTGGGCTGCGCAAAGCCCTTGAGGTTCTTGCAGAGCTTCGTCGAGCGGGTCTGCAGGACGTGTTCCGCGATCAGCAGCGCATCCTCCCGACGATCCCGCAATGGCGGGACGATGATTTGAACCACGTTCAGCCGATAGTACAAATCTTCCCGGAACCGGCCCTGTGCCACTTCTTTGCGAAGATCTTTCTGGGTCGCACACACCACCCGCACATCACTCTCGATCGTCTCGTTGCCTCCGACCCGCTCGAACTGGCGCTCCTGCAAAACCCGCAACAACTTCACCTGCACCACAGGAGAAATCTCGCCGATCTCGTCCAGAAACAACGTACCCCGGTGGGCCAATTCAAACCGACCGCGCCGTTGACGAAGCGCGCCGGTAAATGCGCCTTTTTCGTGACCGAACAACTCGGCCTCCAACAGGGTTTCGGGCAAGGCGGCGCAACTGACCTTGATGAGCGGCTGATCGCGACGAGGGCTGTTTTGATGCAGCGCGTTGGCGACAAGTTCTTTCCCCGTCCCGCTCTCGCCGATGATCAGTACCGTCGAATCGGTGGCGGCCACGAGCTTGATCTTCTCCAACAGCGCTCGCATGTAATTGTTGCGTCCGAGAATCCCTCCGAAACTGAACCGTTCTTCCAGCGTCTCCTTGAGATCGAGATTCTCTCGACGCAAGCCGAGGATCTTGCCCGCGCGCTCGACCACCAGCAGGAGTTCGTCCATCTGAAACGGCTTCGTCACGTAATCATAGGCGCCGAGTTTCATCGCTCCCACGGCCGTGTCGACCGACCCATGTGCGGTGATCACGATCACCTCGGTCGTCGGCGACCGTTCCTTGCTGGCCTTGAGGATCGTCAACCCGTCGGCACCGGGCAAGCGCAGGTCGGTAATCACGAGATCGAACGGACGCGTGGCCAACACATGCAGCCCTTCCGTCCCCGTCGCGGCAGCCGTCACCTCGCACCCGATGCCCTCAAGGGCGTCCACCATGGACAGCCGCATGAGCGGCTCGTCATCGACGATCAAGACCCGAAACCCTTTCACGAATACCTCCCGATGGCATAGCGCTCGGACGTCAACGGAATCGACAAGGTGAACGTCGTACCGCGCCCGACTTCGCTGTCGACGAAAATCTTTCCGCCGTGCCGCTCGACGATGCCCAAACTGACGGACAAGCCCAACCCCGTGCCTTCCCCCTCGCTCTTCGTGGTGAAGAAGGGGTCGAAGATCCTCGGCAGCACGGAAGCGGGAATGCCGCAGCCCGTGTCCTTGATCTCCACCATGCAATTCGTCCCGTCCACGAAGGTCCGGATCCTCAGCAACCCGCCGGTGCGCATCGCCTGAATCGCATTCAGCACGAGGTTCATGAGGACCTGTTCCATCATGTGACGATCGATCATCAACTCGGGCACGTCGGTGGACAGTTCCGTCTCGAGCGCAACGCGGTGCGGACCGAATAGGTGGTCGGTCAGCAGCAGCACCCGATTCACCACCTGGTTGATGTCGGCCAACGCCAACTCCGGATTGTGCTGCTGGGAAAAATCGAGCAACTGCCGCACGATCTTCTGGACTCGGCGCAGGCCGTCCTCCATCGATGCAAGATACTCTTCCTGACGGGCCGGCGACAATGTGCCCTTCCGAAGATTGTACAAACAATTAAGGATACCGCCCAAGGGGTTGTTGATCTCATGGGCGACCCCGGCCGCCAGTTTCCCGACCGAAGCCAGCTTTTCGGAGTTCCGAATCTGCTGCTCCAACTTCTTGGTATCGGTCATATCCCGCGCGATGCCCAGCACACCCAGGATGGTGCCGTCCGCCCCCTGGAGAGGCGATACGCTCACCATAACCAGCCTCGGCTCCCCGGTTCTGGTCAACACCTCAACCTCGTACACCTGCTTGACGCCGATGTCCAAAGTCGATTTCAGGCGTCTGCCGCGATGCCGCTTGGACAGAAGCGACAAGTACGGCCGCCCCAACAAATCTTCCTTCTGATAGCCCCACGCCTGGATCTTGCTGTTCACATAGGTGAAACATTGGCCGCCGTCGAGCGTATAAATGACGTCGTTGGCATTCTCGAGCAGATTCTCCAGGTATTGCTTCGTTTCCTCGATCTCGCGCGTACGCTCGCGGACTTTGCTTTCCAATTCGGCTTGATAGACTTGCATCTGCCGTTCGAGCCGTTTCCGGTCGGTAATGTCGCGCAGCTGCACCATGACCCAGGTATGGTCGCTCCCCCGTACTTGGATCAGATCCATTTCAACCGGCCGCTCCGCGCCCGCGGCATCGTGAACGGTAACCTCCTGCGTCGGTACCCGTCGCGTTCCGCCGACGATCTCCGCCAACAACGCCTTCATCTCGGCATGGTAGGCGGCATCCACGACGTCGAAAATACTGCGGCCGACCACGTGCGCCGCCGCGTAACCCAGGGCCTGCTCCTCGCGCTTATTCACCGCGACGATCCCGCCGTTCTCTCCGACCATGAACACGGAATCGGCCACGAGGTCGAACAGGGCCTTATAGCGCTCCTGCGAGGCCACCAACTGCTGCGTCCGCTCGTTGACGGCCTGTTCCAACTGCGTGGTGTAGCGCTGCACCTGCGCTTCCAGAATCCGTCGCTCCGTGATGTCGCGGACAAATGCCCGGGAATGCACCAGGCCGCCGCTGCCGCTGTCGAACAGCGCCGTCGCATGGATTTCTACATCGATCGGATGGCCGTCACGCGCCAAGAACACGGTCTCGATCGAACTCCGTCCCTGCGACACCAGCCGCTCGAGATACGCGAGTATGTCCGTCTCCCGCCCCTTCGGCACCAGCTCCCACAAACGCATCTGCAGCATCTCATCCAATGAATAGCCGAGTTTGTCGAGCCCCGTCTTGTTCACATGGACGAACTGCCCCGCCTTGTTGAGCTGGTAAATCATCTCCGGGGAATGCTCGATGAGGTCGCGGTATTTTGCTTCCAGCCGCCGCACCTCCTCCATCCGCTGTTCGATTTGCCCGAACGAAAGCCGGAGGTTGGCCGCCATCTTGTTGAACGCGTCCGCCAGGTGCTCAATTTCGTCGCCGGTGTGGAGTTCCAGCTGCTGATCCAAGCTTCCGCTGCCGATACGCTGGACCCCCTCGTGCAACAACCCGATGGGACGGGCTATCCGCCGCGCGACCGCAAGCCCGGTCACGAGCAGCACCCCCAGCACGCACAGTCCGTACACGGTCACCTTGACGACCAACTGGGAAAGCGGCGCGAAGGTCTCCTCCGGATCCTGGCGCACGAAGGCCACCCACCGCTTTCCGCCCATGCTCTCCGGCGCCAACCCTTCCCCGAGCCGAACCGGCGCATAGCCCACCAGCGCCTGTTGCCCGCCGTGAGAGTCGTTGGCGGCGGTCGCCCAGCCGGCCTGGCTGGAACCCAACGCCGTCACCAGTTCCGGCGTCACGGTATGCTCTTCGGGCGCCAAGACCGGGCAGATCAAGGGAGCGCCATCCGAGCTGAACAGCATGGCATGTCCGGACCGCCCCACGGTGGCTTGGGCGACCGAATGGAACAATGTGTCCCGGCGAAGCAGGATCGTCACGGCGCCGATCGTCGCATGCTGCTCATCGTCGAGAATGGGCGCGGTGACGTTGACGACATGGGTGCCGAAGGAAGGATCGAAGGCAATCTCGCCGACGTACCTCTGACCAGGGCGATGCATGATCGCCTGCCACCAGTTGGTCTTGCCGTAGTAGTATTCGACCTGCGGGATAGAGCTCACAACCAGCGCACCGTGATTGTCGGTGACGAAGATGCCGACGTAGTCGGCCTTCCGGATGTCGTGCCACCGGATCAGGTAGTTCGTCACGATCCGGTTGATGAAAAGGGGGAACTCGCTCTTCTTGTCCCGCTGCCGCCAGCGTTGCTGCCAGTCCTTGATCATGGACTGGATGGTCTTCTCGTCCTTGTCGTGGTAGGTGCGGTTGGCTTCGGTAACGGCCGTGCGAAGGAACGGAGTAGCAGCGAGCTGCTGGGCCTCGTTGACCCCTCGGCTCACCTGCATCTCGATGCGCCGCGCGGTTTCGACGGCCACTTCTTTGAAATTGGCGCCGAGCGTTTCCCGGAGCGCCCGGCGCTCTTCGACGTAGGTCAATACAAGGGAGAGGCACACCGGCAGGAGACCGACCAGCACGATGGCTGCGATGATCTTCCGCTGGAGGCTGTGCGACCGGCTCCAGAACAGCATGGATGCGATCTCGCCTCTGGCTAGGCCCCCTCCACTCTATCATGGAGGGAGCATACGACGGCTGCCCCTGAAACGCTGCTGGCTAGGCGCGCTTGATCAAGCCGCCGGCGTTGCTCGGCCACAGCAACAACAACGGGCTGGCCACGAACACGGAGGAGTAGGTTCCAAATATCACCCCCCACAGCAGGGCCAGGGAGAAGTCGTGCAGCACTTCGCCGCCGGACAGCGTCAGCGGAATCAAGACGATCACCACCGTGAGACTCGTCACGATGGTACGGCTGAGGACCTGGTTGACGGCGTTGTTGATGATCTCGCCTTCCTGTTCGCGGCGCCGCGTCCGCAAATTCTCGCGGATCCGGTCGAATACAACGACCGTGTCCGTGAGCGAATAGCCGGCCAACGTCAACAACGCCGTGATCACGAGCAGCGTAATCTCCCGATCCAAAATGTAGAACGCCCCGAGTACCGCCAGCACGTCGTGGAAGGTGGCGAGAGCGGCCGCGACGCCGAACCGGAGTTCGAAGCGCACGGCGATATAGAGCACGATGCCAGCGAACGAGATCAACACGGCAATGAGCGCATCCTCCTGCAGTTTCTTGCCGATGGTGGGACCGATCTCGGTGCTCGAATCGATCACGAACCGATTGCCCGGAAACTCTTTGCTGAAGACCGCCGTCACCCGCTCCGCAACCTTTTCCTCGATGGTCGTCGAGGCCTTCATCCGGATCAGCAGCTTGTTGTCTTGGGAAAACTCCTGCAGTTCGGCCGTTCCCAATCCGTTCGCCTCCAAGGCTTTGCGCGCTTCGTCGATTCGAATCGGCTGTTCGAACTTCAATTGCACCGCCGTGCCGCCGGCAAAATCGATCCCCAGATTGGCGGCACCGCGCGCGATCTGAATGACCGCGATGATGCCCAACAGCACCAGAACCCCGGAGAACGCAAACGCGATATTGCGTTTGCCCATGAAGTCGATGTTCGTCTTACCCAGAATCTGGAACATGCCCACTCCTTCCTAAATGCTCAACTGCTCGATTTTCTTGCGCTGGTTCAGCAGATCGAAGACGACCTTGGTGCCGACCAGGGCGGTGAAGAGGTTGATCGTGATGCCAAGACAAAGCGTCACGGCAAACCCTTTGATCGGTCCGGTGCCGAAAAGAAAGAGCGCGAACCCGGTGATGAGGGTCGTGACGTGGGAGTCGACGATCGTCAATAACGCCTTGTCGTACCCGCCGTCGATGGCGAGACGCACCGGCTTGCCTTGGCGCAACTCTTCTCGGATGCGCTCGAAGATCAGCACGTTCGAGTCGACGCCCATACCGATCGTCAAAATGATGCCGGCAATACCGGGCAGCGTCAGCGTGGCATTCAGCGCAGCCAGCGAGCCGATCAAGCAGATCAGGTTCAACAGCAGCGCAAAGTCGGCAATGACGCCGGACAGCCGGTAATAGATGGCCATGAACACCACGACGAGCAGACCGGCAAACAATGTCGCGTGCACACCCTTCTCGATCGAGTCCCGTCCCAAGGATGGACCGACGGTGAGATCCTGGATGATCTTGAGCGGAGCCGGCAGAGCACCGGCACGGAGGACGATCGCCAGGTTGTTGGCCTCTTCCATCGAGAAGGTGCCGGTAATCTGCGCCCGCCCACCGGTGATACGCTCCTGGATCACCGGGGCGGAATAGATGTTGTTGTCGAGTACGATCGCCATCCGCCGTTTCACGTTTTCGCCGGTGATCCGTTCGAACTCCCGGGCGCCCTTCGCATCGAAGGTGATCGAGACATAGGGCTCGTTGAACTGCCCGATGGAGACCCGCGCATCGCTCAGCACGTCGCCGGCGAGCATGACCCGCTTCTTGACCAGGTAGGGCACCAGCCATTCCTGGCCTCCGTCCTTTTCCGTGACGCGCTCAAAGAGAATCTGATCGCCTTCCGGCACCTTGCCTTCCACTTGTTTGAAGAAAGCCTCTTCCCGTTCCCTGCCCTTTTGGATCCGCCCGGGCATATCCACCTTGAGCTGATTCTCTTCATCCAAGAGTTTGAATTCGAGCAATGCGGTCTGTTTGATCAGGTCCTTAGCCAGCTTGGGGTCTTTGATACCGGGTAGTTGGACGACCAACTGCTTCAGCCCCTGCCGTTGGATGAGCGGTTCGGCGACACCGAACTGGTCGATACGATTCCGGATGGTTTCCAAGGCCTGGTTGATGGCGGAATCCTTGATCCGCTTGATCTCCGCGTCCCGCAGATCCCAGACGACCGAATTACCGGACCCGGCCGACTCGACCTCGAGGTAGGTCGGAAAATCATCGAGCAGTTTCTGGACCTGCGCCTTCAGTTCGGCGTTCTGGAAACCGATCGTGATGCGCGACGGCCCGGTCCGCTTGACCGATTCCGCCGGAATCTTCTTCTCGAGCAGCAAATCCTGAAGCGCGACCACGGTCCGTTCCACCGCGATTTCGACCGCTCGATCCTCCTCGACTTCGAGCACCAAGTGAATACCGCCCTGCAGGTCCAAGCCGAGCGTGATGCCCTTGTCCGGCAAGATATTTCTGACCCACCGCGGCAGTTCCTGATATAGCGGTTGATACGAGGGCAAGAAAAAGATGACCGAGGCGACGACCATCGTCACCAAGGCTAACAACCGTCCGCCAACTTTCTTCATACGTCCGCCAACCCTTCTCCCATCGATAGCCTGCGTCTAGTCTTCTTCCTCGCCGCGCAGTCGAGCAATATGCTCTTTCTGGATTTTAATTTTGGTGTTGTCTGCGATCTGCAAGGTGACCGTCTCCTTGCCCATGTTCGTGATGGTTCCCCAGATACCGGATGCCGTCACCACCTTGTCACCCTTCTTCAGGCCCTCGATCATTGCTTTGAGCTGCTTCTGGCGCTTTTGTTGCGGCAAAATCAGCATGAAATAGAAAATGACGAAGATCAGCACGAATGGCACCAGCGAGAGCAGACTGCCTCCCGGCCCCGTGCCTCCGGATGATCCCTGCGCCCACGCTACCGACTCCCACATAATTTCGTTCGTCCTCCTGTCGCCCGGCCCCGGTTATACGTCGAGCCGGGACTCTGCCGCCGGCTGGTCGGGCTGATACGTTTCGTGAAATCGCCTGCGGAACGCGTCGAACCGGCCCTCTTTGATCGCGTCTCGTATGTCTTGCATCAAACCTGCGAAGAACCATAGGTTGTGGATGGTATTCAACCGGGAACCCAGCATCTCCTTGATCCCAAAGAGATGATGCAGGTAGGCTCGTGAATACTTGGCACAGACGGGACAAGGGCAGGCCGGATCGATCGGCTGCTCGTCCCGGATATACCGCGCCTGCTTGATGACCACCCGCCCGAACGACGTAAACAGCCAGCCCGTACGCCCGTGCCGCGACGGTACCACACAATCGAACATGTCGATGCCCCGGGCTACACCCTCCACGAGATCCTCGGGCATGCCGACACCCATCAGGTAACGCGGTCGACCGGTCGGGAGTTCGGGGACCGTCACATCGAGCATCGCGTACATATCCGCCTTCTCTTCACCGACCGACAACCCCCCGACCGCATACCCGTCGAACCCGAGCGACACCAGGTCCCGCGCCGACGTGACTCGGACTGCAGGGGCCAGTCCCCCTTGCACGATGCCGAACAACGATTGATCCGTCCGTTGCTTGGCTTCGAGACAACGCCGCGCCCAGAGAGACGTGCGCCGCGCCGCATCCTGCACCTGCTCGGCGGACGCGGGCAATGCCACCACATGGTCGAACGCCATGATGATGTCGGCACCCAAGGCCTCTTGAATCTCGATCGACGTCTCTGGGCTGATGAACCGTGCCGACCCGTCAATATGAGATTGAAAGGTCACGCCCTCGTCGGTCACCTTGCAAAACTTCGCCAAGCTGAAAACCTGAAAGCCCCCGCTGTCGGTCAAGATCGAATGGGGCCATCCGGTAAAGCCGTGGAGACCGCCCAATTCCTGAACGATCTTGTGGCCGGGACGCAAATACATATGGTAGGCGTTGTTCAGGATCAGACCATAGCCAATCTTCTGCAACTCGTCGACATCCACGCCCCGGACGTTTCCCAACGAACCGACCGGCATGAAAGCTGGGGTATCGATCGCGCTCCGCCGGGTCTGTAAACGGCCCAGCCTGGCGCGGGACTCATGATCTTCATGCACGATGTCAAACCGGAGCATCGGGCCGATCCTCTTCTCCTACATCTGTTCCGGGGCCCCGACGCCCAGGATCCCCAAGCCGTTGCGGATCACTTGCTGCACGCTCCACATCAACGCCAGACGCGCACCGGTCAAACCGGGATCGGGCGACTCTTGTTTGCGCTCCTCACCGGCGTCCCCGGTCACATCACCGGCATCCCCCTCGTTCGTCGAGGGAAGAATCCGATGCTTGTTGTAGAACGGGTGGACCATTCCGGCCAATTCGCGCAGATAATAGGCGATTCGGTGCGGCTCCAGCCCCGTGGCACTGGCTTCAAGTACCATCGGATAGGTGGAGAGTTTTCGAATGAGGGCGAGTTCATCGGGGTCTTGCAGACACGACAGGTCGGCCTGGCTGGGCAACGGACAAGCGATACCACGCGATGCAGCCACGCGACGCAGGCTGGCGATGCGTGCATGGGCGTACTGCACATAGTAGACCGGATTCTCCTGCGACTGCTGTTTGGCCAGTTCGAGATCGAAATCCAGATGAGTATTCGAGTCCCGCATCAGGAAGAAGAATTTTGCCGCATCGGCCCCGACTTCGTCCATGACTTCGCGCAAGGTAATGAATTCTCCGGCCCGCTTGGACATCTCCACTTTCTTTCCGCCGCGCAGCAGATTCACCATCTGCACGAGGACGACCTTCAAGCGCTCTTTGGGATACCCGAAAGCCTGCACCACCGCCTGCATGCGCGGGATATACCCATGATGGTCGGCCCCCCACACGTCCACGAGCAGATCGTAGCCCCGCTGGAGTTTGTCGCGGTGGTAGGCAATGTCTGACGCCAGATAGGTGTATTCCCCTTCCTGCTTTCGGACGACACGATCCTTCTCATCTCCATAGGCGGAAGAACGGAACCACTGCGCGCCATCCTGCTCGAACAAAAGCCCCTGTGCTGTGAGCTCAGTCAATGATTGGGTCACAGCCCCGGAGGCCAGCAGCGAGGCTTCGCTGAACCAGGAGTCGAACGTGATCCCGAATGTCTCAAGGTCGCGCCGGATCAAGCCCAGAAGTTCGCGGTATGCGAGATCACGGCATTGCTGTTCCGCCTCCGCTGCGGGCAGGGCTAAGAGTGCCTCGCCCTGCGAGGCCTTGATGCGACCGGCCAAGTCACGAATGTATTCGCCTTGGTACCCGTCCTCGGGAAACGGGACGGTCTTTCCGATCAATTCCATGTATCGCGCAAGCACCGAGACACCCAACATTTTCATTTGGCGCCCGGCGTCGTTGATATAGTATTCGCTCACCACGTCATGCCCCGTCGCCCGCAACAAACGCACCAGAGCCTGACCGACCGCGGCCCCTCGTCCATGCCCGACGTGCAATGGGCCTGTCGGGTTGGCACTCACATACTCCACCAACACGCGCTGGCCTTGGCCGATCCCTGACTCACCGAAGGCTGAGCCCTTCGATTCGATCTCCCGAAGCACATCGAGCCACACCTGCCGCTTGACGGTAAGGTTGAGAAAGCCCGGACGGGCGATTTCCACCCGTTCGAAGAGGGCGTCGCGTTGTTCAATATGGTCGATGATGATCTGGGCAATATCGAACGGGGCGCGCTTCTCGGATGCCGACATCGACATCGCCACTGTGGAGGCGAGATCTCCCCACTCCGGACGTTTGGGCGCGTCGAGCGTGACGGACGGACGTTGACTCCCTTTGAGATGCCCTTGCTGCTGTGCTCGTTCGATGGCGCGAACCAATGCGCCGATCACCTTGTCTTGTACGACACTCTGCGCCACTGAATCCCCTAAGTCTGCGTGGTAAAAGAGAAAAGCAAACTGGCAATCTAGCACACCGGTCGACCAGAGACAAGATCGGCTGGCAGGGGCATGCTCACCCTATCGACCATCCAAACTCTGTCGACAGGCGTCCAGAATCTGTTTCGGCGAGATGGCCAGACAGGGCTTTTCCACACAGCCCTGCACTTCTGACCAAGCGGTACAGACACAGGATGGTCCGACAACCGTCCGCACATTTGATCCGAGAGGACGCCAGCGTTTAGGATCAGTCGGCCCGAAACAGACCACCGTCGGCACCCCGACGGCGGCGGCAAGATGGCTGACACCGGAATCGTGCCCCACAAACAACTGCACCGTCGACAACAGGCCTGCCACGGCAGCAAGCTCCGCCCCCTCGATGACCGGAACCGGTCGCCGGATCTGCTGCAGTACTGCCTCCAAGCAGGCTTGGTCCGCAGGCCCCGAAAGGAGAAACGGTGTCTGCCCCTCATCCGTCAACGCTGCTACCACGCTGGCCAAGACGGCGGGAGCCAGACACTTGTGGCGGCTTCCACTCCCAATATGGACAGCGACAAGATGTGTCTGACCGGCAAGACCCGCGTTCTTCAGGAGTTCAGCGCCCAGGCCTAGAATAAACGGAGTGAGATGCAACCGGTGCGGAAGCGGCTCGGTACCCGCCTCCGCTCCTAGCGTCTCAAGGAATCGTGCAGCTTGATGTACCGACTGAAGCTGCTCGGACGAGGGAGATTGCATGACAATCTCCTTCACCCCCACTTCACGGAGTGTCCGCCGGATCTGCCCGCCTTCATCACCCAACCAACCAATGACCCGCACACAATCGGCCAACCACGATTGAAACTCCCATCCAAAAAACTGACGTCCCGCGCAGAGCAAGCCCAAATGATTCCGTTCCAACGAAAACAGACGATCGATCTCTCCGGCATTGAGCAGGACGCGGCCAATGGCCTCGGTCGCAATCAGGCTCAGTTCATGCAATGGAAATCGTTGTCGACAACGGGCGAGGGCAGGACGAGCAAGAAGTACATCCCCCAAGGCCCCAGGATGAATGACCAGAACGCCTGGAAGGGACGACGGCCTGGATGAGGCCATCAGGAAACCGGTGGCAGGAGAGACTCGGCCAACGCCAAATCCTGCGGTGTATTGATGTTCTGAAAGGAACGCAAACCAGGGTCCAGCGGCGCAAGCTCCCGCTCCCGTACAATCCGAACTAACAGGTCCGGCTCGAGAAACAGCCTCTGAATCTTCAAGTCCCGACGTTGGGCCATCGACTCGAGGAGCGGCCGACAATTCTGTGAGTAGACCGCATGCATGGGGTGAAGGCCTGTGGCCAACTCCGCCACGACGATATCGGCCAACCGATCAAACTCGGCGAAATACCGCACCAGTCCAGGATTGAGAAAGGGCATGTCGCAGGCGACCGCAAACGCACGAGGCAAATTCGTCGAAAGCAATCCCGTATACAAACCGCCGAGACTCCCGCAGTCCGGGATGGCATCAAAGACAAGCTGCCGTCCCCTGACGTCCAACCCCGGAACCGGTTCAGCCAGCACGACAATGATCTCCTGGAATACCGACTCCAAAACGTCCAGCGTGCGCTCGAACAGCGTCCTCCCGGAAACTGGGACAAACCGCTTATCCCGACCCATGCGTCGGCTTTTTCCACCCGCAATCAGGACTCCGGCGATATCGGTGATCAACGGACTGCGTGACATAGATCTTTGCACTCTCTCCCGTGCAACAAAAAGAACGAGGGGGTGAGTTGCCCCACCCCCTCGCATACCGCACTCCCGCTGGCAAGACGACTACAGGGTCTTGCCCTTCTTCTTGTTCGAGCGACGAGTCAGCACCCAGCCCTCGAGGATGACCACACCGACGGCGATAACCGCCGGATAGATGTAGACTTCCCGCGGAGTCGGCGGCTCCAGGATGGTGTAGTAGAAGGCCGATACGGCCATCTTCCGTCCTGCGTCACCGTTGTGACCGTCCCAAGCAAAGAACACCATCGGGATGTACTGTCCGACATCAAACCGTGTGTACTCGTCATAATCATCCTTGCTACCCTTAAGAGGCCTGGAGATCATGACAGTCCAACGGCCGTTCTTCCACTCCGACTTCATGAGCTTGATCTTCTCCTCGAAGTCATCCCGCTCCTCAAAGTCCTGGTCCCATCCGGTTCCCCTGAAGGAACGCAGGGATCCGTCCGCTTCCCACTTGATGATGTCGGCGTTGAACTTCGCATCGCCCCAGAGGTACCGAGGCTTGAAGGGCGCGGGAATTTCCTGCCACTTAATCGGGAATTGGAAGGCCAGTGCGTCGTTGTAGGTGGTGTAATTGTTCTGTGCAGCCGCGATGGAGCCCTCTTCACCGGTCTTCGGCGCCTGTTCCTTCACGCCGAAGTTTTCGACGTTGACCTGAGTCGGAGCCCAAGGCAACTTGCCCTCGGCCACGCTCTTGGTCCGATCGTCCCACTGAATGAGGTAGACCACCTGCTTATCGTTATACAGAGACTTCACCCAGAGATCATCGATACGATTGACGAAGTTCCGCGGCTTGTGCGTGATCTGACCGCCCATCGCCACATAACGCCGCTGCTGCTTCTTCCACATTTCATTCTCAGGATCGTCGGAGATTTCCCCTTCGATCGGAGAGGACGGAACCACGAAGTTGATCTTCGGTTTATCCGTCAGAGGATCGATACCGAGGGGCTTGCCTTCACCATCACGCTCGCACAGCGAGTTGACAAAATTCGCGATGTTCCAACGCTCCTCCACCGACGTGCTGTCTGCGAAGGACGGCATTGGCGTACCGTTCAGACCAGTCGAAAAGGTACGGAAAATGTTACGAACATTGTAGGGATCCTGACGGCTTCCACGGAAGTTCCAGCACTTGTGCCAATTGGCAGGCTGGATCGAGAAGCCCCAGTCATCCTTGAGGTTGAAAGCGTTGCCGTCACCACGGCCTTCAAGGCCATGGCACTCAATGCACTTCTTCTCGACGATGAGTTCCGAGCCACGCTTCACGCTTTCCTCAGTGGGCTCGGAAGGCTTCAGGGTGCTGAGCTGCAGAACCGTCTGCGTTTCTGACGCCTTATCCGTGAACTTCCGATCCTTGACCAATTGAGTCGTCACGTACGCCAACACCTGGATCCGCTGCTCCTCGGTCAAGATACCTTCCCACGGAGGCATTGCCGAACCAGGCAACCCGTGCGTCACCGTGTCGAGCAGGTCGTTCTTTCCGTTATCAGGAGCCTTCTCGTTAAAATTGAACAAAGGCAATTCGCCGCTCGCCGTATGGCGAATCTTGAACGTACCCTGATTGAAGTTACGCGGACGAGGCCAGAGTCGGTCGGCACCAGGGCCATCACCGGCTCCATCCACACCGTGACACCAGACACACTTGGTAAAATAGACGCGCTTTCCCGCTTCGATCATGTCAGCAGGAGGAGCTGGTGCCAATTCACCAGTTTTGAAGCCTTCCGGGACATCGGCAGCGTGAGCCACCATCCCGATGCTTCCCGTGAAGAGCAATGCTCCCACGGCGGCACCGACGACCAACGCCGGCTTCACTTTCTTCCTCAGATTCCTCATTGTTAACCTCACCACCTGTTCTCCCAGGTTGTTTGTAAAATTCGCGTTAGTCCCAAGTACGTGGATAGTAGCCCGTGTGCCAGTACTCGAACAGAATGACCTTCCAGATTTCATCCGTGGTCAGGTGCTGTTCCCAAGGCGGCATCACGGACGCCCAGGGGAAGCCTTCGTTGGGGAGACCAATGCCTCCCTTGGCCACACGCCAGAAGATGAAGGTTTCCTGGAGCTGAGCGATCGTCCCTGGGTCGGTAAAGTTCGCCGGAATCGGATTGAAGGCGAACGCATGGAGACCGCGTCCATTCAAATTGTCACCGTGGCAGAAGTGGCAGTTCTGGAAGAAAATCTCACCGCCTTCACGCACATACTTCAGATACCCTTCCGCCTTTTCGTCCCAGGGATTGGCATTCGGGGCCATCAGGCGTCCCATTGACTGCTCAACGATCAGCTTGTTGCTGTATTCCTGATCGTACTTGCCCTCTGGGTTGACACGATAGGGATTCTGCGAAGTCTGCAACGTGTACGTCTTCCCGTGAACCTTGGTGCTTGCCGGGGGAGCCGGGTGCACCGTACGCAACTCGATCGGCTCATCGATGCTCGGCTTCATGGAGAGGAAAGAGAAGCCGCCGATCAGAATCGGCAACAGAACAAGGTACATCGTGCGCAATGCTTTGTGGAACCCGGTATTGGCATCCAGCACATTGTAGATTGGCTGCTTGAACTTCTTCCAATCTTCTTCGCTTGCCGATACCCACATGAACACCGCAACCATGATCACAGTCCCGTACATCGCTCGCACGCTGAAGGGAATCGGGGGATATACCCTGAACTTCAAGTACATTTGCACAAAAACCCAGAAGAGGACGCCCTGCCAGAAACGAGGAAACGGCATCCCCATCGAATTGAGCAGATAGCTGATACCGGTGAACCCGGCGACGAAAATCGCCAGCTCACTCAACATCTGCATGGGCATGTAGCCCTCAACCAACCTGACCGTGTTCGATGGAACCACTCCGAAGATCATGCCGATCAACATGAGCAGTCCGACGACACCGATCAGGGCGCCGACTGACATTAATGCTTTCATTTCATCATCTCCCTTTAATCCGAAGTGGAAACCAGCTCCCAGGGCTTACTTCTTAGATTACGAAGCCTTGGGTGGCTCTTTCCCCTCCTGTACCTGTGACAGGTACTCGACAATCTTCTTCAAGGCTCCGGCGCTGAGCTTCTGACCGAACACCTTTGGCATGGTATTGTCCGGAAAACCCTTTACGACAAAGGCGCTGGGTTCCACGATCGACTCCATGATGTATTCCGGTCCGCTCTTGGCCTTGCCTTTGTAATCCTTGTCCTTGATCCGTTGAGGAGCAGTCGTTCCCTCGACCAACTTCGGACCAATGGTGCCGGTTGCCCCGGCAATGCCAGGGATCGTATGGCAGGCCACACACTGAGCCTTGGCGAAAATTTGATCCACCGGCTCGGTTCCATCAGCCATTAACGCGGTTGCCCCTGCAGGCGCAGCTCCTGCGTCAGCGGGTTTGGGCCGATCTGATTCCGGAACGAATTTCTCGTAAGCCTTGATGATCTCATCGAAGCCCGGCGCCTCCTTGCCTTCGCGGACGTACAGCCAGGTGTCAACTGCCGCGAGTTCCGGTAACGACAAGGAAATTGGCGGCTTATGGATGGCCGGCATCGGGCTTTCTTTATCGTTCGTGCCCTTGACACCGTACCCAGCCACCACGAAGCAGCTCGGGCATGCGTGGGATTCAGCGATGTACTCAATGCCATTTTCTGCGGTGCCTGAGCCTGGGAAGGCTTCCTTCACGGACGAGTCACGATCCGCCGGTTTTCCCTTGTGATAGCGCGGATCCTCGAGTCGCTCCTTCGCTGCACGATCAGGAATACCATCGAGGTTTGGGGCACGCTCGCCGAGCATACCCTTGTGGAATGCATGACAGAGAGGGCACTGGCCCTTGCCGATCGCGCCTTGGACCTTATTTTGACCGACTCCGCCGAAGATAATTTTCTCACCTTCGTCAGCAAGTTCGGTTTGCGGCATGTTGCTGAAATCTTTCTTCTCTTCCTTCGGAGGGAAACCGCCCTCGACCTGCGGCAGCCAGTTCCCATACCCAGACAGAGCGGCAGCGATAAAGAACATGAAGCCGCCGATCTTAAGGAGCGCACTGATGTTGGTGAAGTACACCGCCATCATAAAAGTCATGGACGTGATCAAGACTAGAGAAACCGGCAGAAGGCGGGACTCCCCGAAGAAGTTCATCTTGTAATTGGCAATCGCCATGAACAAGAGAAACGCTCCGAGAATGCCGATGAAGGTCTTGAAAACGGCCCGCTTGCTGGCAGCGGGATCCTGGATGGAAGCCTTGAAATAGAACATTAGGGCGATGAGGACCCCTAATGCAGGCCACCCCATTGATAGGGCCTCTTTAATAAGTTCAATCACAGCTCAAACCTCCTGCGGAGGGGAAGGCCATCTTAAACGCATACCTTGATGGCCTTCCCACACGATTTGTTTGCTTGTATCTGGATTAGTGACCGACAGCCGGTTCCGGGGCTCTCCCAGGGGCTCCGGCCTTGGCTTCGACAGGAGCCTTCTTCACTCCCAACGTACCAAGCCAGAACACGAACATAATGCTGATCCAGAAGAACAGCACATTGGCAGAAATCATGTTCGCAGCAAAACCGACCGTGTGCGTGTAGGCCCACGGAGAATTGTCACGCATGATTTCGTTCACGTGCCAGAACAACCGGACCGAGGAGCGGATGTATCCCATCAAGCCCATCATCCAGGTAAACGCCGTCGCCAACATGATCAGCGCATACTGCGATCGCGCAGAGATCTTGCCCCACTCGATCGCGCCGGTCTGCTTGGCACCCTTCATCATGACGCTATTCAAGCCGAACATGAAGAAGAGACAGGACAGTGTGGTAGCCACCTGTGGCACGGATAAGCCTACACGCACGTTTGCAGGAATGTAATATCCGTACACAGCGAGCCAAATAATATTGATGTACGCAAAGAAGAAGAAACAGCCCATGAAGATGTTGCCGAATTTCGACCAGGATACGGTCGAAACTTTGTTGCCTCGCATGTACCAGACGAAGCTCAACACCGTCGTGGTGATGATGACGTTAATACCGCCGTTCTTGGCCGACATAACGCCATAGTTACCCAACACAGGATGCTGCTGGCCACCCATCGCCTTCAACTCGGCAGGAGTCATGACCATCGTGTGCGGGGTGATGAACACAAGGAATCCACAGCAGAGCAGGAACACCAGATACTTGATGTAGCGCTGATACTTTTCAGCGCCACGCATCCGACCAAGCGCTTGCCAGAGATAATAGTTCGTACTGAGGAAGAGAATCCCGATCATCGTCGCCTGAATGATGAACAACCAGGCGAGCAAACCACCCATCAGCGTGATCCCCATCTGTTGACGATACGCATAGACTTCGCGCATCAGCCAGTAACCGGCAAAGGGAAGAGGGATCAGGAACGACACACCGAGGGCCATCGCGATATAGCCCATCCAGTCATAGTGAGCGCGCTCCTCGTCGGTCTTGGCAGCCAGAAACCGATAGGCAGCATACGCTGCGACCACGCCGCCGCCGAAGGCCATGTTGCCCAGGATGCGGTGCACATTGAGCGGATTCCACAAGGCCGTGTGAATCACGTGCCAGATATTCCCGAGGAAGCGGCCCTGCTCATCGACGCCGGCTGGCGACATCATGAAGCCGATCCAGGAATTCGCCAGGAACATCAGGAGAGTACCGATCACGTTCAGGATGACGGACATGCTGAGGTGGATCCACTTCAGGAATCCTTCCTTCATCTTGTCCCATCCATAGTAGTAGATGTACAACGTACCGCTCTCCGCAACGAAGGTCAGTGCATAGATGTGCATGACCGGCCGGAAGATGCCCGAGAGGTACTGGAAGAACGCAGGATAGAGAGTCAGGAAGGTGAAGATCAGAATACCGCCCAAAATTGCAGTCAGAGAGTAGGCCGTCAAACTGATCTTGATAAAGTCATAGGCCAACTGGTCATAGCGCTTGGCGAGGGCTTTATCCTTGGTGACCACCCCCATGAACTCAATGATCATACAGAAGATAGGAACCGCGAGCACGAAGCTTCCGTAGTAGAGGTGCTGCTGGTTGGCAAACCAGAGGAGGACGCGGCTCTCAAAGTTGTACCGAGGATAATCCTTCTCCCCGTCGGTCGTCTTCGGAGCCGGCGGGCCGGACACAATACCCTCCGTCTTGTAGTACACATCCTTGCCCTTCTCAACCTTTGCCTCACCACCTTCCTTCTTGGCCGTATCGGCAGGAGCGGCAGGAGCAGCCCCTCCACCACTGGCGAGCGCAGGTATCGCAACCAGGACAGGCAGAAGGAGGAGGCCGATCATCGCGCTAAGCGCCATAATCGACATCAACTTCTTGCGGGTTACCGGACCCATGGGTTACCTCCTTGATACATCACGAATATGAAAAACAATCCCGAAAATCCCTTCATTCATCGGAAGATTACTTCCGGAAGAGATACCAGTAGTCCAACCCCTGCGCGTCCATCAAGAAGTGATCGACAGCGGTGAAGTAAGCGATACAGATCGCGGCGGACACCAGCACATAAACAATTGTTTGGCCCATCTCAAACCCCCCTCAACTGAATCAACAGAGTGTGAAAAGAAGGGTGAGGACTCAGCACGGGCACTGAATCCCACCGAACCAGTAGAAAAACCAAAGACTGATCGCGCAGGTAAGATAGAAAATCATCTTGCCGATCTTAACCTTGACATCATCCTGAGCAGCTTCCGTTCCCATCGTGGCTCTCCTAACGGTTTAGTTACGTAAATCTAATTGACACACCATCTGCTCTGTGTTAGACAAAATTTCTCACGCGAGCGCGCAAAAATAGGAATTTTTATGGCAAAAAACTCAAAAGTGTTCGACATTATAGTTTTGGCTGGAATGGTTGTCAATATCATTTTGGCCGTGTTCTTGATCCTCTATTACTTTGATTTTCTGTGATTTTCCCCGGTACTACCGAGCTCTCGGAATCCCCCGTCTGGTCCACCGATCGCGCGCAACGGAAGCCGATTGTTTCATCCCGAAAATCAGCCATCATTTTGCTCCGGCTGGTGATACGGAGGTCGGATCCCGAACTTGTATACCCAGCCCCCCTCAGCACCCGGAAGGTTCCGTGTTCGGGGCTGCGGGGATTCCGGAGCTCGGCCTCCGCATAGGCATTCTCCTGATACCAATCCCCCACCCACTCCAGCACATTCCCCGCCCCATCCATGACCCCATAGGGGCTCACATCGCTCATGAATTGCCCAACAGGGGCAGTAACATCAAAACCATCATCGATTCTCGCCCAGTTTGCTCCGCCCGGTAGTTCCACATTGCCCCAAGGCCATAACCGCCCATCGGTCCCTCGCATGGCCTTCTCCCACTCCGCCTCAGTGGGCAACCGACGCCCAACCCACCGGCAATAAGCCTCAGCGTCTTCCCACGACACATACACCACGGGCTGATTGACACCTCGCATTTTGCCCATATTCTTTGCATACCGTGACGGCGGCCCGGACTTGCGATGGCCTGTGGCAGACACAAAAGCGGCATACTGGGCGTTGGTTACCTCATAGCGATCGATCATGAATGAGTCGAGGAAGATCTCCCGCTTCGGCTGCTCATCGAACCCCCCCTGATCCGTTCCCCTCACGAACGTGCCGGCCGGAATCAGGACCATTTCTTCCTCAACCGGGGTTTCCTCGGAGGCGAGCTGAGACGACGGCTCTGCAGAACCAGGGCCTTGCCGAGCGGCATCATCTTCAAATGGTGTAAGAATTGTGCCCCTGATGATGCCCATGACCGGAAGGCTGGCGGCCGCTAGGACGGCAAGGAGCAGCGCGATCTTAAACTTGCTTTCCAGCATGACACGACCAATTACTTGGCCTGCGACTCCACCTCGACATCCTTTGCACAACGAAACCCGATAGTGATGTCGTGTCGCCAGGGCTTCGCTTGAAATCGCTTGGATGGCCGGGCATTGCGCTTGGTTTCACGCCACGATCCGCCACGAATCACGCGTTGTTCGCCTTGATCCGGCCCCTTCGGATCCCGATAGGTTGCCTTCTGGTAATAATTCTCTTCGTAGAAATCAGCGACCCATTCGGCTACGTTTCCGGTCATGTCATACAGCCCGAACGGACTCCGGCCGGATTCGAAGGATCCGGGAGGAGCCAGGTATTGAAACCCGTCCTCGGTCCCATCGATATTTGCATAGCCGACGACGAACTCATCCCCCCATGGATACCGGCGCTTGCCTTCTCCTCGAGCGGCCTTCTCCCATTCTGCTTCGGTTGGTAGCCGCTTCCCCGCCCATCGACAGTAGGCTTCAGCATCATCCCAGGTGACGGCGATCGCCGGGTTCTCGGGCTTCAGCAACTTGGCTGGGTCGTCTTCAAACACTTCGATTTTACGCTTCGCCCGCCGAGTCATTTTGGCAAACCGATCGAATTCATCCTGCGAAACTTCCTTCTTATCGATGAAATAAGCCTTCAGATAGACCTGATGTTCGGGCTTCTCGTCCGGATCACTGTCATTGTCGCGGCTCCCCATCACGAACGGACCTTCCGCAATCTGCACCATCTCTCGCCCATCATCACCGATGAGCGTCTTGTACATGGAAAAATCCTGCTTTGCCGCCACCACAGTTGCCTTGGTCTCCGTCTTGATGGACATGGCCAGTTCTCGCATTTGTTTGGCCTTGTAAGACTCATACACAAGACCGACAATTGTTGCGATAAATGACCCGAATACGAAGATAATGGAACCGATCAACACAGCTCTGTTTTCCATGTCGCTATATGCCCTTCACGAATTGATGCCGGCAGGCGTCTCCGCGGAATCATCTACCGGCGGTTGAAGCGCCGCAGCCTTTCGGGCCGCCCGCATATCCAGGAGCATTGAAATCTGCACCCCGAGAAACCCGCCCATCGCTGCCCCCGCGCCGGCTCCGAACGAGACCTTTTCCCACCCCGCAATCAGCCAGGCCAAGGCACCTCCCAGGATGGTGCCCACCAGGATGCTGATCAAGAACCGCCGACCGCCCAGGAATCCAACGACTGCCCCCATGGCCAGCCCAAGTCCGGTCGCGAGGGGCGCAGAGGCTCCCCCCATGATCGTCCCAATCAGGGCCCCCACGGTCCCCATCACGACGACGCCGAAGAGAATATCCAGGATCGCTGTCGATGAAAACCGGGCCATCAGTTCCGCGCCCTTCCCAGTGTTACACTTGCGCCGATCATTTCCCCCTGCTCACGGTAATCGTTCCGAAATCGATTTCGACCCCGGGGCCGGCATAGATCGAAATGCCCCAAGCCTTCTCGGCCGGCTCATGCTGATGCAGGCGTTTGAAATCCTCGTATACATTGATTCGCTCCTCGACCCATTCGCCGAGAGCAGCCGTGCCGCTCTGCACCACGATCTCCGAACCGCTGAACATCCCGCCTTCCACCACGGTCCCTTCGGGTTTTGTCCCGCTCCAAATGTATTTTGTGAACACAGGAATGAACATCAGGTCCGTATCGAGCGATGCGTACAACGCCGCAACCGGTTCAGACCCGCCGGGAGCTTTGTGCAGCCGCCAGCGCCAAGTCAGGATCGGATAGGCCTTGGGATCCCAATCGATTTTCCGCTTTTTCACCCGCTGCCCCGCATCACGAGCCGCCAAAAACCCCTGGTCTCCTTCTACCTGGACCTTGTAGGCGTCACGCCCCTTGGCCTGACTGCGCTGGTTTTCGTGCTGCCAATCGATGGGGAACCCATCCTGGTCCTTGCGCTGAAAATCCTCCAATACGATTACCCCGTTGTCGGCAGCAAAAGCCGGAGTCAACCCGCCGAATCCGATCACTAAGGCCCCCGCCAGGCCCCAAACCTTCAATATCGACTTCATGCTCTGCACCACACTCGTTTGACGTTGATCCTAACCTTCATGCGAAGGGGTCGGCAGGAATACCGGCTCCTTCTCCGCATCTACCGCCTCATGCATGACCGGCTGTTGGCCACGCTGGCAGACCCAAAACAAGAAAAACACCACGCCCCAAAACACGACCATGTTGATCGTGACCATCTTGGCGGCAAATCCGATCGTCGGAGTAAAGGCCCAAGGCGATGTATCGGGCATCAATTCACTGACATGCCACGCCAGTCGGCCTGACGAACGGATATAGCCCATCAACCCCATCACCCAGGAAAATGCCGCGGCCAGCCCGAACAACCCGACCATGCCCCGCACCGGGATGTTACCCCATTGGACCGGACCGTGGATCGTGGCCCCACGCAGCATTCGCCGGTTCAGCAACAGGCCCAATGCGACGACCGTTAAGGTCGTCACTGCCTGAGGGCCCGACAGGGCAACCCGCACGCTGGCCGGCAGATAGAATCCGTAGATCGACAGCCATACGATGTGCACGATCCCGAGACCGAACAGCACGCCCAGGATCGCATTGCCCATTTTGACCCATGGAATCGTCATCGTCCGGTTGGCACGGCGGTAGAAGATGTAACTCAAGGTCGTGATACAGATCATGACGTTGACCGCGCCATTCTTCGACGACATGACGCCGTAGTTGCCAATCACCGGGTGCTGCGCACCACCCATGGCCTTCACTTCGCTGGCCGTCATCAGCAAGGTGTGGGGCGTCAGCCAAATGAATAGGCAGCCCATCAAGGCCAAAAGAAGATACTGGTAATAGGATTGATAGCGCTCGCCGCCGCGAATGCGTCCCATGCTTTGCCAGAGATAGTAGTTCACACCCAAAAAGAGTGCGCCGATTAACAGCGCCTGGACGACGAACAACCAGGTCAACAATCCGCCCATCATCGTGACGCCCATGCTCTGCCGGAAGGCATAGACCGAGCGCATCAGCCAGTACCCGGCAAAAGGCATCGGGAGGAGCGCGCAGACAGTCACGAACAAGAAGATGTATCCGACCCAATCGTAATAGGCCCGTTCCTCCTGATTCTTCCCGGTAAAGAATCGGTAACACGCATAGGCCAACACAACAGCCCCGCCGGACATGATATCCGCCAGGAACCGATGGACATTGAGGGGGTTCCACAGAGCCGAGTGCAGCAAGTGCCAGGGATTGCCCAGGTACCGCCCCTCCCCATCCACACCGGAGGGAGACATCATGAACGCCGCCCAGGCGTTTGCGAGCAGCAACAGGGACGTGCCGAAGACCACCGACAGAATGCCGATGGTGGCATGGCCGTACTTCAAGGCGGGAGCCGCCATACGGTCCCACGTGTAGTAGTAGACGATCGTGAACAGGGTCGTACCGACAAATACCAACGCGTAGAGCGGCATCATGACCTTGAAAGTGCCGCCCATGTACTGCATGAAACTCGGGTACAGCCCGATAAACATCCCCAGCATCAGACTGCCGACCGCCGCGGTCACTGAGAGCGAAAGCAGCGCGACCTTCAGCAGATCACGCGCCAACCCGTCATAGCGCAAGGACAAGGCCTGGTTCCTGGCCATCATCCCCAGGAACTCGAGCAGCACCGAGAAGATCGGGAGTGCCAGAACAAAGCCCCCGAAGTACGTATGTTGCTGTGTGACAAACCACACCAGAAGGCGGCTGTCCATGGACCCGTACTGCGGGTAGTGGATCTCGTTGGCGGTCGGCGCCGAGGGCCCGCTTGGAACTCCAGGGGTACGGAAGTACACATCCGAAGACGATTCCCCGGCAAAAATCGGCTGAGGAGCCCCCAGCGCAACCCACAGCATCGCGAGCACACCCGCACAGACGGTGAGCACCATCCAGGGCGCCCTGCACCACTGACTGCTTCCTTGCGATTCATGCATGGTTGAATCCTTTAGCTGCTCTTTCCGAGGACCGTGACCTGCCCGACCGAATCGCCGGGAGTACCGGTTCGAGACTGGCCCAGAATGCCCATGACGAAGGGGCATCGGAGGAGCGAACTGGGCACGACTCCTTGTTCACGATTTTCGGCATCGCGGCGGTGCCCCAGGTAGTAGGCATACAGCGCCATCACCCCGCCGACCCCTGTGGCGACGGCTGCCAACATGTCCGAAGATGGCCAGGCCTGCTTGGCGACATAGAGCAACAGGCCGACCAACACGAGGTAATACGTTGAGGCAAAGGCCAGCCCCGGCCACCACAAAAACTTCGCCAACTCCATGCGGGATGTGGCGGCAACTTTCGGCATCCATCCGGTCTCACCACCCTGTCCGGCAAAGAAAGCCAGTAATGCGACGATCCCCGCGACAATCGTCACAACTGCAGCCTGAACGAGCACAGCCATTTGCGCAGTGGCCGGGATGGGAACCAACAGTGACACCGTCAGCGCTGCCGCGGCACCACTTCCAACCCAGATCCAAAGCGAGATCGATGACGATTTCAGCAGCTTGCGCAAGGCCTCACCGTCGGGAAACGTCACGAACGGCCGTCCTGCCGCTTGCAACCAGCGCACATGCCCGATCTCGAACGCATCTCGAGCCACGGCGGTGCAGGAGATAATGATCGCCATCATCGCCGGACCATCCGGATGTCTGCCGTAGTCGTAACCGACCAGCCACAGCAGGGCCAGCACCAACAGCGACAATTGCACCCCATAGACAAAACCGATCCACCCGAGCAGCCAGATCGCCCGGCTGGCCCCGTCCTCAACCAACACCTGCACGAAAGGGAGGCGCCGCCCAATCCGATAGGATCCGGCGGCCGTCAGCAGCGAGACCAGTCCGCTCAGCACAAGCAGTGTCAGGGGATCGGCCAGATCCAAGCCATGCTTAGCCAGCCGATAGATCCCGAAGGCAACCAAGCCTGGCACGAACATGACGATCCGCTTCTTCATGCGGACCGAATCCTCCGTCACGGCAAGCGACAGACTCGGCAATACGCGTAGGGCTAGACGATGCAGCATGCTTCACTCGTGAGACATCGGACAAGACAGGCGAGACGCAAAGCAGTCCGACGGAAATCGATTGCTGTCTCCCGCATTACGGCTTCTTGGCGGCCATCCCGAAATATCGCGCCTTTACTTCTTCCATCATGGCCACGGTCACACGGCTTGAACCTCGATCGACGGCAGTCCGTTCCAGCTCGACCCTGGCCATCGCCCGCACGGGAGCCGGCACATTGGCGAGCCGCTGTTCGGCTTCAGGGTCCCATACCACCACATCCCCCGTCTTGGCCTGTTCGATCAACTCATAGGTGATGACACGGTGCTGATGACGCCGTGCGTACTGCTCGACCAGCTCGCGCATCAAAGGGGCGACATAGGGCGGCAAGCGGTCGAGTCTGTATCGTGCCTCGTCACTCCACATCAGGCGGTCGACCCACAGAGTGGCCTGGCCAGGCGGCACATCAATACCGACTACCCACCGACACGGGCGGCATTCGGAACGGACAAACCACGTGACTGCATCTCTGGTCACGCGTTCCTCCACTCCTTCCGTGTGCATCCAATTGCCGCAGCCGCAAGTCAGCATCGGAACATCCGATATGGCGGCATCGTAAACTGGTCACTCGTCTGTGCCGCGAATCGCCTGCAATGTTTACACATCGTTGCCCTCGTCGCACCAAAGCCGCTCTAGCCAATCTTCCCGGGGTACAAAATGTACAGCATGGCGTAGGTGAACGTGCCGGTCGCAAACAAAATGCAGTAAATGATCATGGTGAACCGGCCGAGGGCACGATGACGATTGGCGCCGTTCGGCCAAATGCGCTGAATGGACATTTCTACGGCGAACACGATAGCCACCAACACCAAGAATCCCAGGTACACCTCAAGCTTCCGCATGGAAAACCCTGCGGACATCACCCGCGTGCCGAACAGCAGCAGCACCACGGCCGTCAACCCCGTGAAAATCCCAAACATCTTTTTCCATGACGTCTGCAGCACCTGCTCGCTCAGCAACCTAACCCCGCCGGAAAACGCCTGCGACCGGAAGCCCAACACGATCATATAAACGGCCATGACCAAGCCGATGATCACCAGAATGATGTGCAAGGTGAGCACCGGAATGAAGACGTAGTCGTAGAGCGATTGGGATCCGCCGAACCCTTCTTTCCCCTCTACCGCCAGTACACCCAACTGCCGGAAGAGATAATAGGTCGTAAAGAACCCGACCATCGCGATCATACCGCCCAGCATCAGCCAGTGGTGGGCGTGCCCCCGCTTCTGCTTCGCCTGAATCCATCCCACGATGAACAGGCCGGTAAAAAGCGTGGCCATCAGCTGGCTCAAGTCTGCGCCCAAGGTGGCATGAGTGCCGAAGAAACCGGGCTGCCGCATCAATTCGAACATATATCACCCTTCGCTCGACCGCCGGCCCTGAACGACGGCCGTCCGCTCGAGTTCCTCGATCGAACCATAGCCCCCATCCCGCATCCATTGCATGGCATCGGAGGTCCGGTAGCACGCGCCGTGCTCCGTGTTCACCAGAATATGGACGGCAAACGCCGTGGTCCAAGCCGGGCTCGTACCGGTCGGATCAAGGAAACGGTCCTTGATGATCAATCGACCACCAGGACTCAGGTGCCGATAGATCTTCTTGACGATCGCCGCGTTGGTGGGGGAATCCTGATAGTGCAGAATGTCGGACATCAGCACGACATCGTAGGGACCGCCCAACCCATCGCGGTTAAAGTCACCTGCCACGAGACTAATCCGCCCTTCGAGCCCCGCCTCTTTCACGGTTCGCTCGGTCACAGGCAGTGTCGTCGGTAGATCAAATACGGTAGCGGAAAGCTCTGGATAGACTTGGCAGAAGGCGATGGCATTGGTTCCGGCCCCTCCCCCCAGATCCAACATCGTACGGGCCGACCCAAGGGCCAATCGTCTAGCCAGATCGGGACCACTCTGTTGCCCGATCCGATGCAGCACCGACAAGACATTCGCCCCGAGTTGGGGATCCGTTTCAAATACGTGCTGGGTCACCGGTGACCGCCCGGTTCGAACCGCCTCTTCAAGATGCCCCCAGTTCTGCCATTCCGCGTCATGCAGAATGAGCAAGTGGCCGACATATTGGGGAGCTTGCTTGACCAGATGGGTGCCGGCCGGCGGAGTATTCGTATAGACCTCGCCGTCCTTGTTCAACAAACGCATCGCGACAAGAGCATTCAGCAGCAGCTCGAGCGTCCGGGCATCGGCCCCGATTTTGGCAGCAATTTCCCCTACCGTCCTGCCCCGGCCATCCAGGACGGAGAAGACGTCTAACTTCACGGCAGTTAAGAGAATCTTGGTCTCCCAGTAATAGCCAAGCTGGAAGATTTCCGCGAGAGAGAGGTCTCGAGCCACCACGCACCTATAAGAGGATCGGGAAGTGGAAATTTTGGCATCTTACCCAGTTCAGAAAGAGAAACGCAAGGTAAGTGGGGAGAGGCGAAACTATCTGAAAACCCGACGCTTTGCTGAATTGGCCCCGCTCATCTCCGCTGGAACGGATGTCGAGTCGCCGGCGGGAAAACTACGGATGTCGACCGTCTAGCTTGGCGACGTCCACAAAACGAAGGGGCAGTGGTCGTAACGACCACTGCCCCTTCACATTCGCGGGATTTGAGCCCGCAAACTCGCTCGACCGACTACTTCAGCTCAGCCTTCAAGGCAGCTGAACCACCATCCGTCACATCCACGTCGAATTCGAACTTCTTGCCTTTTGCAACGAACGGATGCCAGACCACGACCTTGTGCTTGCCGGCCGGCACGTCCTTGATCTCGAACGAACCATCATCCTTCACAACCGCATAGTGCGCATTCCACACCGGGAGAAAGAAGGATTGCATGAACTCATGCTGGTCGCACTGCAACCGATAGTAGCCATCCTTCTCTTGACCGCCGCGGAACGTCACCGGCTTCTCAAGCTTATCGCCCTTCTTCGCCAAACCGATGTTGAAACCGGTGGCGGAGGTGGAGCCCTTCACCGTGAAGCTGTGCGGATTGTGGAGCACGCCTTCCTTGGACTTGGGATCGTCCGGATCCGCATCCTTGTTCTCGGCGCGGAACGGCTTGCCATTCACCACCACACCGGCAAACGGGAGGAATTCGCAGAATTCAGCCACCGTATCCGTGCCCTTGTAGCTATCCTGGAATGCCTTGTCTTCAATGTCGACCACCGCAACGACGGCGTTCTTCAGCCCGCCGTCCTTGGCAACCTCAATGGTCTTCAGGAAACGCTTGTCTCCATCCATCAAGCTCTTGTTGGGATTCTTCGGGCAGAACTTCGGGTTGGGGAACTTCGAGAAGGAGAACTCTTTCTGCTCCGGCTTCCCGGCGTAGGTGACCTTGCCGGCGATCGTCCCACCCGCGAACGACGCGAGGGGCGCAGCCAACACGGCTGCGGCCGCCATCCCAAACAATGCTGTCATGGCACCCTTCTTCATGTCACTGCCTCCTTGTGATGAACATTAACCTAGGAAACTGATGAGTCACCAACCCGATGTCGGAGGGGGCCGGTGACCATTGCCCCCTCAGATAATCCTCTTGTCACATGGCGTGGCTAGCGCTACGACCCACGTCCGGCCTCGGATCGAGAGTGTATACAGGAATCTTATTCAGGGTGTCAACTTCAAATCAAGTGATCAAATTACCTATCATTTCATGTGATTAGACGACTGTAACTTGTGGGAAAGGATTCGACCGATCGCCCCGCCGGCCGTGGCGCGAACCGCATCGTCTTCATCATGCAAGGCGGTTTTGAGGAGAGGGATGAGGCTGACTTCTCCTATCTGGCCGAGCGAGCGCGCGGCGGCGATTCTGGGTCTCGGGATCGGGTCTTTCAGCATATCGGTCAAGAAATCCACCGCTGGCTGGACGTTTTCACCCTGCGCACGTCCGACAGCCTTCGCGGCAGCAGATCTGGTGCCTGGATCCTTTTCCTGCGCCAGCTCGTAAATCTGCGGCATCATGGTCTCGATGGGTTCGCCAAGTCGCAAGAGGGCTGACACCACCGCTGCCTTCACCGCGGCGTTGGAATCGGACAGCGCCTTCCGCAATGAGGGAACCGCCTCCTTGGCTCCTAATTCACCCAGACTGATCGCAGCCGAGGTTCTGACGGCAGGGACCTTGTCTCCCAGCAGGACCTCGAGTGCCGGGATCGCCTCCATCTTGCCGAATTCACCTAAACCCGAGGCAGCGGCGCCCCGAACGGACGGCTGGGTATTGCTCACTGCTTCCAACAGGAGCGGAAGACCCCGCGCTTCCTGCAATTCCCCGATCATCCGCAAAGCCGTTGCGCGCTCTTCGGGATTCTGAGCACCGGCGGCCTTCTGAATCACCGCCCACATATCCTTTCGTCCCAATCGGTAGAGGGCTCCCGCAGCTGCCAGACGCACGGAGGCCTGCTCATCTTTATAGGCTTCCTCCAACAGCGAAATGGCGGACTTGTCTCCGCTTTTTCCCAACACCTTAATGACCAACGTCTTGACGATACCGGCCTGATCATCCAATGCCTTTTTCAGCCTCGGCGACCGACGGCCGGCCTCGAGTTTACCCAACGCCTCAGCGGCCAACGCACGGACCAACCCCGAGCCGTCACTCAACCCATCCTCCAGGAGCACCACTGTATCCGCCGAATCGAAGTCCTTTAGCGCGGTGTAAGCGGCCCCCCGCATTTGCTCCCGCATATCCTTGACCATTACCATGATGAACCCAAGGGAGAGTTCCCGCAGCAACGCCTGGTCATCCTGCCCGAGCCCTTGGGCCAGCAGGTCGTACTCGCTCAACGCGTCCTTCGCCTTTCCCAGCCGCAACAAAGCGCGAACCTTGAGCCGCCGGACATCCAGTTCGGGCTTCCCATCCTTCAACAGGCGATCCGCTAACTCCGCCGCTTCCTGGTACTGCTTCTTGTCGTAGGCGCCCTGTGCCTCACGTAACGTCGTCGCCTCCGCCGCTGGAACGAACCAGCAGCTCAAATACAGGGTTGCCGCCGATACAGTCATGCCCCCCCGAGCCACCATACCTAGCCTGATCAAACTCTTCTGTTTGCCCATCGACACAGACGGCTCCTTCGCTACCCACGCTCTTTCATGGTTGATTGAGGGACCCACCGCTTGTACCCAGCCGGTTCGTCGAAATAATAGTCAGGCTGGGGTGAGAATCTGATGCGAAGATACTCGATCGACCAATCACGGTCCTGGCTGACCAATTTCAGTACCACCCCCGTTTCGATATCCACCCATTCGTAAAACCGCTCGTTGCGACCGTTGTAGTCGGTACGCACCTCGTAGAGTTTGGCCGCACGCCCCACCGCCGTCGCGTCGCCCAACAGGGTCCTGAGCTTCTCCCCAGGTAAGGGCGGCTGAATGGGCAGAATCTCCTCAGGTTTGACCGGCACGGGTAGGATCTGACGTCGCTGCGCCAGCAGAAACCAGGACTCCCGCTTGTCGAGGCGAATGATTTCGATACTGGAGAGCCCCAACTCCGTCTTCAGTGCATATTTGTATTCCAGCCGCAGGCGATCTCCCTTAGCGAAGACCTGCGCCTCGGACTTGCGCCCCTCCACTTGCTTCACCAGCGAGGCGGAAAATTCCGCTTGTGGTGGAATCGACGGAGTAGAGGGTCCTGACTGAGCGAACAGCGGGAGCGTTAACCAGACGGACAATCCAACAGCCCAGAGCCCGGCCGGATAGGAACGAATCGACTGATTGTGAACGTTCTTATTGTTGCTGCTCGACCAGCGGCTGAATTTCAACGGGATACCCCAGAGCTTCAAGGCCAAACCGCGGGTTGTCCATCACCTTGTAGGCCGTACGGGAACCCTTGGGTGCCGGCAGCGCCACATGCTGGGTCGTAGTCCCATCTGGATGTATCGTCACCATGCGCGTGACTCCCGGGCCGGACTGCGGATGCCACACCACCATCTGATACGTTCCAGGGGGGATGTTGTCCAACCGGAACTTCCCTTGCTCGTCCGTCACGGCATAGTAAGGATTGTTGACGGCCATCGCCCAGCTTTCCATGTAGGCATGGAAACCGCATTGCATGTAGAACGTGCGGCGCCCCTTGTTCAAATAGATCGGCCCGACGAGCGACTTGCCGGGGGCATGGTTATGCATGGCATGCATATTCCCGCGCTGGTGCTGGTGGTTCAGAATCAAGGGAGTATTGAAGAGCACGCGATTGCCCGCCTCGATGGAGGTTTCGTACCCTTGGATGTCATGCATCACGGGGTCCATGTTTACAACTTCCACCGCGTGGCCATTGCGCACGATCGTGACCCAGGGCTGGAACATGCAGTCCCGGGCTTCGATCAGCGGGACGGACATATCAAAGGGCTTCCCCGTCTCGACACCCTCCAGCAACACGACGGCATTCCTCAAGCCGCCATCCGGATGAACGAGGAAATCCTTGAGCAACCGCCAGCCCTTGCCGTTGGAGATCCTGCCGCAGTAGACCGGATCGGGGAAGGTGATCAAGTTGAAACCCTTCGCCTCGGGAACCGGCCCGTCCAAAGAGATTTTTCCCTCCAATGTGCCGCCATGCTGGACCTCGATGGCCTCATAGGCCCGAGCGGGAGAGACGGCATGGACACCGATCAGCCCCATCGCCACCAGGGAAATTGCACCGGCAAGCACCCGAGAAAGCCCCTGTATTCTCATCGTGCGCTCCTTCGTGACCTCTGGCACTTCATACTCCCGCCCCCACGGCGCGGGACGACGGTTGGCTCAACTGGGAATCGAGCCATCTTACACAACCCATACGCGATAACAAAAGGGGGGAGCCTCCATAGGCTCCCCCCCGACTGCTTCCTGCGCAACGCAGGAACGTCTTCCACTTACTTGCTGGCGACTGGAATCACCTGCGGAGCGGGCTGCTCCACACCGGCATTCTTCGCCCCGGCACCGGCTCCCGCCAGAGGCAACAGCCGAGTGTCGCCGGTTGGCAGTACCCGCAGGTAGCCCCACTGCCCGGACTGCGAGTACGGCAACCGCTGATTGCTGTACACATAGTCGCCTGGCAAGCGGTACATACCACCGGCAGAAGGAATCATCGCATCGAGTACTTCGGAACCGGAGTACTCGACGACGCTGATCAAGTCCGCGCCGCGCATGAAGGGCTCAATGGGCCACTCATGCTTCTCGACGCTGAACATGCCGTTCTGCTCGTTGCTCACCCCGAGGATATGGATCCGCACCGGATCGCCCGCATGCGCTTCGATCAGCGGCGTCGCGGGATCTTCCGGCTTGTCCGCCTTGCAAGGCTGGAACACCTTGCCGAGCGAGCAGCCTTGTTCCTCGCGGAACTTGTACGGTTCGGACCGGTAGTTGACGCCGGTCAAGCCCGCCACGTTCTGCACATACGGCATGAAGCTGGTGCCGATGATGTTGTCCTCGTCCTGGAAGAACAACGCCACATCGCGGTAGTTCTGGCGATGCTCGTATCCCGGCACCGTCCGATCGATGATGACGTCCGCCGCCCAGGCGTTCTTGTTCGAGAGGTCGGCGCCGGTTTTCGGATCGCGATACTTCGCGCCCTTCGGACCGACCACCACGGCACCGAACAAGCCGTTGCGCGGATTCATCATCACGTTGCCCCAATCCCAGACCAACGAGGTGGTCTCACCGAGGAACGGATCGGCGTAGTAGGTATAGACGCGCTCTCCGCCCGGAGCCACGGTCTGATCACCCGGGTTGTTCCCCACGTTCGCGCCCATGGAATCCTTCGGATCGAAGGCCAGGCCGATCGCGGAGAAGGACGCCTTGCTGTCCTTCATCTTGTTCTTCAGATGCACTTTCACGCAGTCCCCGCTGTTGATACGCAGCGTCAACGGCATCGGCTGTGCACCGCCCGCCACCTTCGCTACGTCCTCCTCGAGCGCGTAGATCTTCGCGTCAGGATTGGTCAACAGGATTTTCCGTTCGAAGTCCACCTCGATGCTCTCAGGCGCCTTCGGGTTGAACTTCATGCCCGGATAGTCCAGGGCCACGACGTTGAACTGCTTCACGGGCGCATCGGCCGGGCAGACCGGTCGTGCTTCCGGAATCTCGTTGCGATGCGAGAACCCGGCCGGGAGCTTCTTCAAATCCGCCACTTCTTTGTCCAACACGCGAACGATGCCCCAGCCTCCCTCGGAGAACTTGGACGACCGTCCGTTGAAGTGGATGTAGTCACCGGCCTGCAACCGCGGTCCACCGGCCTGCGGCACCACGAGGTCGTAGCGCTCGGCAATGCCGATGTGGATCGAGTTCTTCCGGTTGGCATCGCCCGCATACCGCTCACTGAGGAACGTATGGCCGGAAATCGTCCAGACCATCGATTCGTTCATGAGCGTATGCAACAGCCTGAACACCATCGTGTCACCCGTATACGCGCGAAGGATCGGCGTATAGGGATCGCCGTGAACCTGGCTGCTGAAGATCTGCGAAGCATCCGGATTCGTGGCCAGTCGCTGCGCGATTGGTCCCGCCCGGAAATTCAGCCCGCTGCCCGTGGTATGCGTCCCACCGTTCAGGAACGGCATCGGGGTCATGTAGATCTTCTCGGGCATCATGAACGACACGGTCTTCCCGGCCTCGAGCGCCACTTCAATCGGCTGCCCCGGCGGATTGCCCGCGGTCACGATGTTGACCGTGTGGGGCACGGTATCGTGCACCTGCACCATCAACTCGCGGAAGCTGCCATTGACGCCATGACCGACCGGTTCCACCGTACGGATGTCGGCCACCGGTCCGCTGCGGATCGGCTTGCCGGTCTTCGGGTCGTGATACGTGGAGCCGACCGGCTCCGCGATGAACGTCCCGAATCCGCCGTGCGGCCAGGTGGTCGCGCCGAATGCGTGGTCGTGCCAGAAGACGGTCCCCACGTCCGCATCGACCCAGAACCGCTGACGCACGAACTCCACCGTCACGATGTCGTTCGCTGGGTGATCGTTCTTCAAGCCCTTGGCCAAGGTGATCGTGTTGCCGTTGATCGCCTTGATCCGTGAGACTTCGTTGCCCTTGACGTTATCGGCGCCGACCAGGATCAACGTGCCGACATGATACTGCTTGGCGTTCTTCACGGTGATCGAGGTGGCGCCCTTCTTGGTCGCCGCCGTCAAGACCGTGTTCATCGGGGCCGGGAGGCCCTTCTGATTTTTCTTCTCCAGCATCGTGAACGGGCGGACCGACTGCTCGTACGAGAAGCCGGTGATCACACCGTCGGACGCCTGGTTGTCGAACTGCAGGAAGTGCCAGTGGGTGTTGATCTTCGATGCCTGGAAATTCGTGTAGTCATCGTCATCCCACTCACTGGTCAGCGTCCAATCGACGCAGTCGTAGATGTTGCCGCGAACGACCAACGGATACTTCAGGTCGTCGTTCTTACGGATCTCCGCTTCCTCTTCATGCAGGACGTAGATCAATCCGTTCGGATCCACGACCGCGGGCTCCTTGCCCGTCTTCTTGGCGATCGTGATCGGCAGCTTGATGAAGTGCACGTTGTAGTGCTTGCGACCCGCGTTCTCCGGGCACAAGCTCCACACACCGTTCTCTCCGGGCAGCGACTGGTCTTCGCTCTCCTCGCCGTTGGCATCGCGGCGGATCATCTCCAGCCACGGCGCTCCGACGTGGTTCGGCGAGAACATCACTCGGCGTCCGAAGTGCGGCGTCAGATACGGCCACGCTACCTTTCCGGTGGTCGTTTCGAACATGATCGGATGCCGCTTACCCGGATGCGTCGACTTGTACTTCGGATTGTCGATCGTGCTTTCCTTCTCGCTCATCGCCCGGGTGCCTTCCCACGTCCAGTCCCACACGGTGGCGTCGTAGGAAATGGTCTGGCCCTTTTCATCGTCCTTGTGGCCGGGCTTGCCCGGAGGAGGCAACTGCATCGCCACCCAATCCTTGATGGTAATCGTGGCAGGGTTGCCCTTCCAGTTGCTCTTGCCCTTCTCGATGATCTGGAACTGCTTGCCGAACCAATCGACGGTCGTTCCAATCAGCTTGTCGGAGGACACCGGGGCCCGAATGCGGCCCTTGCGGTCCGGCAATTCGCGCAGATCCGGCATGGTGTCGTTGCGCAATTCACCCTGCTGGATGGTGTTGTACACCCGCCAATACCCCCACATCCCGGCCACATAGTGGTGTGCCACGTGGCAGTGGAACAGGAAGTCGCCGGCCAACTGCTGGCACAGACCGGAGCCGCATTCCGTCTCCAGGTCCAAGGCTTCCGACGGACCGATGACTTCGACATCCACACGGTCGGTCTTGTGCCGGATCACCGGATACTTGACCGGACCGTTGGTCGCCGTCGCCCACAGGTTCATGTCGTCGATGGCGCGCGGGCTGCGCGGCCACCGGATCGTGCCGCCGTGCGGGTGGTGGCTGTGGAACACTTCCGAGCCGCCGTGCACCAGACGGAACTTCGCCGGGTCGCCGAGGTACGAACGGGGAATCGTCGGCGACGGGTCGCCGAAGGTGTACGAGCTGTACCCCATCGATTCGTCCTCGAACCCGAAGTACTCGTGCTGCACGTGCATGTTGTTGATGCCGAAGGGCTCGCTGCGATAATTGATCGCGCGGCCGCCCGGGCGGTATGCGTCGGTCAACGGATCGCGTTGCGGCAGGAAGTCGCCTTTCTTATTCAGCGGTCGAAACGCCTCGTCGCCAACCTCATGATAGTAGAGGACGAATTCACGGAAGTCCGGACCATTGCCGTTCCGGATCATCACCTGCCATCCGCTGTTCGCCGGGGTCGCATCGCCGGTGCCCAGCGCTTCCAGGTATTCCGAGCCGTGAGGCTCAACGACGAAGGAGCCAAACAGACCCATCACGGTCAGCTCACGATCATTGCTGAAGGTGTGGAACTGACGGACGCCTTCCTGCGTGCTCGGGTGGATGTACCACTCGAATTCGCCGACCTTGTCCTTCGGAACGATCGTATCGGGATTGGTCGTGGTCGCCGCGGCACCCGTGGCGCTGACGACCATAGACGAGCCGTGGATGTGCAGGCTGACGTCCTCTCCGCCCTCCAGTTTGTTGGCGAGCTTGATCTTGACGCAATCGCCCTGGTTGCCGCGGATGGTCAACGGTTGAATCCACTGGGCTTGCACGCCGGGAATCACCGCGCCGGGATCGAACCCTTCCTTCTCACGGGCATCCTTGTTCTTGGTCTCCTCGGCCCGGACCTTGTCGAGATTCTCGTCCAGGACGTACATGTACCCGGGGTAGTAGTCGAGCCACTGGTTCAGGGTGATCTCGACGTTGATCGCCGACACGTTGTACTGCTTGACCGGCGCCGTCGCGGGGCACTTGCCGCCGTTGGTCATCGCGACCGGCTCGACGCGCGGATCAGACATCAACAGCAGGTCCTGACCACCCGCACCGTACTGGTGCATCATGGTCTGGGTGTTGAACATGCCGGTGTTGATCTGCTGCACCTGGGGATCATGGTTCAGATGATCCATGATTCGCTGGTGCTGCTGTTCAACCATCGACGAACGCTCCGGCCTTCCGGCCAGCGAGTCCTCGACGATGGTCTGCCCCTTGAGCTGTTCGGCCCACGAAGGCAGCTGGTGGGCCATCGCCGTTTGCGGGGCGGTGGCGTGGTCGGCGTGCGGCATGCTTTCAGCCGCGGCAGCCAAAGGGAGCCACAGGATGGCTCCTCCGGTGATCACGCTGACCGCGCGTGACCTCACACGGGAAGAAAAATGGTGATGCATGGACCGGCCTCCTTAAATTGATTGACGGGAACGGAACGAACCCAGGGCCCAATAGAGATACCTTGACCATGAACCTGGCGAACAAGCGGAACTAGGCCGCCTTCACAGGAATCAGTGAAGGTACCTCACCCTTGAGCGCAGGTATCGGCGGCCGTCCCCCCTTGGGAGCCGGCCGCGCCAACCCGCGTTCATGGAAGCTTCCGTCGCAACTGTCAGAAGGCGCACAGGCACCTTCACGACAGCCACGCCGAACACACTATGTGTCGCGGAGAAGTAGAACGAAGAAATTCATGGACCGGCCTCCTTGAATTTTGTGGATATGAAAAACAGTGGAATCAGATAGAAATGGAACACCTTAGGATACACATCATCCTAAGAATAATCGTGCGGCACATTACTGGACCTGAATCGCTCTGTCAACCCCTGGGAACCCAACTACAGGGTTTTTTCAAGGTAGACTAGGGTGACTTCGAGGGTAGAGAGGATGACCTGGTTCGGCCGGATGGTGCAATGACTAATGCCACCAACATTAGGGTAAAGCCCATGGTCGCCGCCGTGAGCGTTCTCAGCCGCTTGTCGGCATCCGCGCGAATCTCGGCTGCAATGGCCGAGACAGTCTCAATCAGGCGGTCCAGTGACAGCGTGATGGCAATGAACTTCCCGCCCGCATCCTTTGCGGCATAGTCCTCGGCACGTTCGCGAATTCCCCCCGCGATGTCAGCCGAAGGAGCCGCCCATAATTCATGCAACAGACGCATCGTATGCTCGGAGGCGCTCAGGTAGGCAGCCAAATTGTCCTGCACCTCTGCCAATTCAGCCAATTCCTCCATGCGATGAAACTTGTCGATCGCCGCGCTTTTCACGAGCAGGGAAAACTGTTCGACCGTGGACTCGATACGATGCCGCTGGAAAGGCAACGACTCGGCGATGCGAGTGAACTCCGGTTTGGTTTTTGCCTCCATTGCGCGGAGAATCGTCGTGCGGTAGCGGGTCAATTCGGTATTGATATGACCGAGGTTGATGACCGCCAACGTATACTCCGTATAGATCACGCGCAGGTCCTGATCCACCCGGGACAATACCTGCGCCTGCGTGCCTCCTCCTAGAATAATCAGAAGACTGATCAGAAGTTCACGCCATGGTATCGATCGCACGGTCAGCCTCGCAGGGAAATTGCCCCTCACTCGCACGAAGGGCAGGGCCCCTTTCGGAGCCCTGCCCCTGTGGAACCATAACCTTGCTGCGTCCATTCCAGGATCGGTGGGAGAACCGATGGCTCTCCCACCTTTCCCGGAATGAGACTACAGCCAGGTGACGCGCTCGGCCGGCCGAATGTAGATCGGCTCTTCGACCTGGATACGGGCCACTTCCTTGCCCGACTTGTTGAAGCCCAGGACGGTATCGTTGTACATCTCGAACCGCTTCCCGTGGATCTGGGTTTCGAACACCTTCGGGCCCGGAATGACGTCGTACCGGAAGATGATCTGCTGGCTGGCTCTCCAGAGCTGGAGGACCGCCAACAGTTCCCGGCTCGGCACGAGATACTTCTCGATGGCGTTATCCACGCCCGGCCCGAACATCTGCCGGGCATACCCTCGCGGGCTGTGTCGCGGCGGGATGTAGTAGCCGTTGGGCTCGGTGCCCCACTGCGGATACAGGGGCAGGGCCACCTGCTCCACGCGGATTGCGTAGTACAGGGGATGCCACCGGTCTTCCGCCCAGAGGCCGTCTTCGCCGATGCGCACCAGGCTCTGCATGCGGATCTTGCCCACGCAGGCCGCCATACAGCGCGTTTCCATCGGCTCGCCGCCCG
>WBZO01000670.1_pt1 | contig 66323 bp, 62 predicted proteins | sample 5204261 | NCBI WGS metagenome assembly WBZO01 (sample SAMN12412400, study PRJNA552823) | activated sludge metagenome | isolation source: activated sludge from anammox sidestream of wastewater treatment plant... | place: USA: North Carolina | collected 2017-09
GCGCTTGGCAAGAAAAACTGGCTGTTTGCCGGTTCCGAGCGTGCCGGCAAACGTGCCGCCGTCATCCAAACCTTGCTTGGTACTGCAAAACTCAACAACATCAACCCCGCACAATGGCTGACCGACACCCTCGAAAAACTCCCTGCCTGGCCTAATAGCCGGATCGATGAGTTGCTGCCGCTTGCACCAGAGGCCATCGAAGCATTATTGAAAAAATATGGATAGGTGGTAGCGTTGGAGGCTTACACTTCATTAAAAATCTGGCGTGAAGAATACGCGAAGCGTCCCGCCTCTGCGGTGGCTGGGTAGTATTATGAGAGTTCTCCATACATCCGACTGGCACATCGGTCGCACCCTTTACGGCAGAAAACGCTACGAAGAGTTCGAGGCTTTTCTGGCTTGGCTGGTGGAGACGATTCAGCAAAATGAAATTGACGCCCTGCTGGTGGCGGGTGATATCTTTGACACCAGCGCTCCGAGCAATCGTGCCCAGGAGCTCTATTACCGGTTCCTATGCCGGGTGGCCGCCTCATCCTGTCGGCATGTTATCGTCGTCGCTGGCAACCACGATTCGCCGTCTTTTCTCAATGCCCCAAAGGAGCTGCTGAAGACCCTTGATGTCCACGTAGTCGGCAGTAGTACTGCATCCCCGGACGACGAAGTGCTGGTGCTCCGTAATGAGCAGGATGCTCCGGAATTGATTGTCTGCGCCGTACCTTACCTGCGTGATAGAGATATCCGTTTGGCGGAGGCTGGTGAGAGTGTGGAGGACAAGGAACGAAAGTTGATTGACGGCATCCGCACTCATTACGCCACTGTCGGAGCTTTGGCCGAACAGAAACGCGAGGAACTCGGGGTCAATATTCCTATCGTTGGGATGGGGCATCTGTTCACCGCAGGTGGACAAACTGTCGATGGTGATGGTGTGCGTGAACTCTATATCGGCTCTTTGGCGCACGTGACGACTACGATTTTTCCGGCTTGCTTTAACTACGTGGCGCTTGGGCACCTCCACGTTCCACAAAAAGTAAGCGGCTCCGAAACCATTCGTTACAGCGGTTCACCTTTGCCTATGGGGTTCGGAGAGGCAAAGCAGCAGAAGAGTGTTTGTCAGATTGAGTTCCACGGTACGACTACATCAGTACAGCTAATCGATGTGCCAGTGTTTCAAATGCTCGAGCGCATCAAGGGAGACTGGAACGGTATTTCAAACCGTCTCCTTGAATTGTCGGCAACGGACTTCCAGGTTTGGCTCGAAATCATCTACGACGGCACTGAGGTCATTGGCGATCTGCGTGAACGCCTGGAGGCGGTGATTTCCAGTACCCAACTGGAAATCATCCGAATCAAGAACAACCGCATCATCGATCGTGTGCTAAGACAAATCCATGAAGAGGAAACATTCGATGATTTGAGCGTGAACGACGTGTTCGAACGATGTCTCGCCGTCCATGAAGTGCCTGAAGATCAGCGACCAGAGCTTATTCAGGCCTATCAGGAAGTGATCTCATCTCTCTATGAAGATGATGTGTCAGTAGAATAGTGGCTATTAATGAGAATATTGCAGGTACGTTTCAAGAATCTGAACTCGCTGGTCGGTGAATGGCAAATCGACCTGACGCACCCAACCTTTGTGTTTGATGGTATTTTTGCTATCATCGGTCCTACCGGCGCGGGGAAAACAACGATCCTCGATGCTATTTGCCTCGCTCTTTATGGACGGACCCCTCGCCTGAACAAGGTCACCAAGAGTGGGAATGAAATCATGTCTCGCCAGACTAGCGAATGCTTTGCTGAGGTGACCTTTGAAACCCAGTCTGGGCGTTATCGCTGTCACTGGAGTCAGCGCCGAGCGCGTAAGAAGCCGGATGGCGAACTCCAGGCACCGAAGCACGAAATTGCCAATGCCGATTCAGGTGAAATTTCTGAATCTAAATTCAAAGGAGTTGCTGACCAGATTGTGGCGGTAACTGGGATGGATTTTGATCGGTTTACTCGTTCTATATTGCTGGCTCAAGGTGGCTTCGCTGCCTTTCTTCAGGCGGCGCCGGATGAGCGAGCTCCGATTCTGGAGCAGATAACGGGTACGGAGATCTATAGCCAAATATCCATCCGTATCCATGAACGCCAGCGCGAAGAGCGAGACAAGCTGAACCTGCTCCTGGCTGAAATGGCTGGCATCGTCATTCTTGAGTCAGAGCAGGAACAAGAGATTGGACAGACACTCGAGACAAAGCAGAAGCAAGAAACAGACTTTACCACCAAGATTACTGAAGCCGGGAAAGCCATTGCCTGGCTCACTACCGTCAATGGGCTGAAGAAGGAAATCGGCGACCTGGCTGAGGAGACAAGTAAACTGCTAAGCGATATCGAGACGTTCAAACCGGATCGTGAAAAACTCAACCGAGCTGTGAATGCCGCCTCACTGGACGGCACATACGCGACGCTCACCGCCACCCGTAAGCAGCAGACGGAGGACAGAACTGCATTGAAAACCGAGGAAGAGGCTCTTCCCGGACTGGAATCCTCCGCCAAGGAACAGACCAGGGTGCTGAAGTCGGCTGAGCAACAAACGATAAAGGTAAAAGAAGAACTGAAAATGGCCGCACCGACATTGCAGAAGGTTCGCTCCCTGGATCAGCAACTGGCTGATTTGAGAAAAAGGGTTACGGAAGGGGAGGGGAACTGCAAGAAGACTGAGACCAAGATTGAAGCTGACAAACAAGCCCGACTTGAAGAACAGGATAAATGGTCCAAGGCTCAGGAGACGCTGGAGCTTGTGGGCGGCTACCTCAAGGAGCATGCGCAGGATGAATGGCTGATCGGCGGTCTGGCGGGTGTTGAGGAACAGCTGAACGGTCTACTCTCCAAGCAAAATGAAATCGTTCAAAAGGAGGCCACTCAAGAAACCGCCAATACGACTTTTGAACTTGCGGCAAAGTCACTCGAATACTGTCAGAAGCAATCCGGTATTCGGAAGCAGGAGTTGGAGGATGCCTCGAAACAGCTTCAGCAGGGCAAGGATGGTTTGGGCCAACTATTGGGGGACCGTTTGTTGCGGGAATACCGTACCGAGAAAGAAACCCTACTGCGTGAAATAGCCTTCCTGACGAAGATTGCGGAGCTTGAAGATCATCGGGCAAAGCTGGAAGATGGTAAGCCCTGCCCACTCTGCGGCGCATCCCAGCACCCGTTTGCGGAGGGAAATGTCCCTGTTCCCGATGAAACCGAAAAGAAGATCGACGCCCTGACCAGGCTAATCAGTAAGGCAGAGGATCAAGAAGCTGCTATCAAGAAACTCGAAGAAGCTGAAAGCCTGGCCCGCAAAAACCTGACGGAGGCTGAAAAGCTAGAGTCAGCAGCGACTCATGACAAGAAGGCTGCCGAGAAAGCTCTGGCCGACGTGAAAGACGGTCTGGTGAAATTGCGTGCCGATTTTGCGCAGCGTAGGCAGGCCGTTACTGCCAAACTCCAGCCGCTTGGTATTGCAGACTTCCCTGAAACGGATATTTCATCACTGATCGAATCACTTAAGAAGCGGCTGGAGGCGTGGCAGGCTCAGGTCAAGAACAAGGCGGATGTCGAGAAACAGATTGCCGACATCGACAGCGAGGTGAAGCGGTTAGATGCAGTGATCGAAACGCAAAACACTGCCCTGACCGAAAAACTGGAGCGTCTTGAAACATTGAAAAAGGAACTGGCTGCTGGAAGTGATGAGCGCAACGCACTGTACGGCGTCAAGAATCCCGACGATGAAGAGCGTCGTTTAAATAAGGCGATTTCGGATGCCGAAGATGCCGAAAAGCAGACCAGAGAACGGCACAATGAGCTCCAACAAAAATGGAATACCGCGAAGGCCCACGTCGAATCTCTGAAGAAGCGCATCGACCAACGAGAACCCGAACTGACAGGGCTGGAAAATAAATTCGCCGCAGCTCTCGCACCCGTTGGCTTTTCAAATGAAGAACAGTTCCTGGCGGCCATATTGCCTTCTGAAAGTCGGGTTGAGTTGACGGCCATGGCCAAGGATCTGGATGAGCGACAAGCAGACCTGAAAGCCAAACAGAAGGATCGAGAGACGCGCTTGGCCTCGGAAATGGCCCGTAAGATCACCGACAAATCGCTGGAAGAGCTTGAGCCACAATTCAAGGAGCACGAGGAGGCTCTGAAAGAGCTGCGTGACATCATTGCCGCTCTTAAGCACAAGCTTGGTGAAAATACAGCGGCAAAAGAGCGGGTAAAAGAAAAACAGGTAGCTATCGAGGCTCAGAAAAAAGAGTGCCGTAGGTGGGAAAACCTGCACGGACTGATCGGCTCCGCCGACGGCAAGAAATACCGCAATTTTGCCCAAGGGCTGACCTTCGAGATGATGATTGGTCACGCCAACCGGCAATTACAAAAAATGACCGATCGCTACTTACTGATTCGTGATGAGGCGCAGCCTCTGGAGCTCAACGTGATTGACAGTTATCAGGCTGGAGAAATTCGCTCTACAAAGAATCTTTCCGGCGGCGAGAGCTTTATCGTCAGCTTGTCTCTGGCTCTAGGGTTGTCTCACATGGCTAGCAAGAACGTCCGGGTAGATTCGCTCTTCCTGGATGAAGGCTTCGGCACCCTGGACGAGGAAGCTCTCGACACCGCCCTGGAAACCCTCGCGGGCCTGCAGCAGGACGGCAAGCTAATCGGCGTCATTTCACACGTGCCCGCCTTGAAGGAGCGGATCAGTACGCAGATCCAGGTAACGCCGCAAACCGGTGGCAGAAGCCAGATATCCGGGCCAGGATGCAGCAGATTGTCCGACTAATGAGTCACTACCTGTATTTGATTTCTGCATAAGCAATTTATCTTTTAGCCTGTAAAAATAAAGCGTTTGGTAGCTGCGCTTTATACAATGCAGCTGGAATGGTAGCATTGTATTTTTGCAATGGTTTGAGGAAGTCCAATGGCTGGTCATAGTAAATGGGCCAATATTAAGCACAAAAAGGCCGCACAAGATGCTAGGCGGGGAAAGATTTTTACTCGCTTGATCAAGGAAATTACAGTCGCTGCTCGATTAGGCGGAGGAGATCCGAATAGTAATCCTCGTTTGAGGTTGGCGATGGATAAGGCCTTTGGACATAATATGCCAAAGGATAATGTTGAGCGTGCCATTAAGCGTGGATGTGGTGAGCTGGAAGGGGTGAATTACGAAGAAATTCGTTATGAAGGTTATGGAGTATCGGGTGCCGCTGTCATGGTTGATTGTATGACGGATAATCGTACACGAACTGTAGCAGATGTTCGTCACGCGTTTACCAAATATGGCGGTAACTTAGGAACGGATGGTTCTGTAGCGTATTTGTTCACTCACTGTGGTCAATTATTATTTGCACCAGGTACGGATGAAGCACAGTTATTAGAAGCTGCGCTCGAAGCAGGAGCTGAAGATGTTATCAGTAATGATGATGGCAGTTTAGAGGTGATTACCGGTCCAGATACATTTGTATCTGTCAAGGATGCGTTAGAAAAAGCTAATTTTATCGCTGAGCTCGCGGAGGTTACCTGGAAACCAGAAAATGAGGTATTACTGCAAGGTGACGATGCGGTCAAAATGCAGAAGTTGCTAGATGCGCTAGAAGACCTGGATGATGTACAGGATGTTTATACGACAGCAGTCTTAGATCTGTAATTTTGTTACCTTCTGGCAAAGGTATTCGTATACTAGGGATTGATCCTGGTTTACGGATAACAGGTTTTGGTGTGATTGAAAAAAATGGTAGTCAACTCACCTACCTCGGAAGTGGGTGCGTAATAACTGAAAAATCCAGTTTGCCAGATCGCTTAAAGACTATTCTTGATGGATTGAATGAAATTATTTTGCAGCATCAACCGGAGCAGGTAGCTGTAGAGCAAGTTTTTGTCAATATCAATCCTCGATCAACATTACTGCTTGGGCAAGCTCGTGGCGCTGCAATTAGCGCGGCAGTCCTCCATGAACTTTCTGTATATGAATATACTGCGCTGCAAATTAAGCAATCGGTAGTGGGTAATGGTCATGCACGCAAAGAGCAAGTGCAGGAAATGGTTATGCGCTTACTAAAGTTAGGAGAACGTCCGCGTACAGATGCAGCTGATGCGTTAGCTTGTGCGATTTGTCATGCTCATGGAGGGACAAGTTTACTTGCCTTGAGTATGCGTAATTCATTGAAAAGGGGTAATCGCTTGTGATCGGTCGAATCACCGGATTACTACTCGAGAAACACCCTCCATTAGTGCTGGTTGACGTCAACGGTATTGGTTATGAAATTGATGTCCCAATAAGCACTTTCTGTAAGTTGCCTGATGTTGGTAAACAGGTAACGCTCCATACCCATTTTTGGGTACGTGAAGATACACAGCTGTTATTTGGCTTTATAACAGAGCAGGAGCGCGTACTTTTTCGACAGCTTACAAAAATATCAGGTATTGGTGCTAGAACAGGATTGGCAATCCTATCAGGTTTAAGTGTTGCTGATCTTCATCAAGCAGTGTTATCGCAAGATAGTATCCGTCTGACTAAAATTCCTGGAATTGGAAGAAAGACAGCAGAACGTTTATTGTTGGAGTTACGCGACAAGATTAGCCCATTATCAACACTTTCTGGAGAAGAGGTGGCTGTATCTACCGTTGATAAAGACATTCTCTCTGCATTATTGGCACTGGGCTATAATGATCGTGAAGCTAACCAGGCTTTGAAACAACTACCAGAAGGTATGACGGTATCGGATGGCATCATGCAGTCGCTAAAATTTTTATCAAAAATAAAGTAATGTGCCGACTCAGTTTAAATGATTGAATCAGACAGAATTATTACTGCTTCCCCTTTTTCTTCCCAAGAAGAAGTAATAGAGCGCGCACTTCGCCCTCTCCAGCTTGATGATTATGTTGGTCAGGAAAGGATTTGCGAGCAACTAAGTATTTTTATCAAGGCAGCCAAACAGAGAAAAGAGGCGTTAGACCATGTATTGTTGTTTGGTCCGCCAGGTTTGGGTAAAACAACGCTTGCACATATTATCGCACGCGAAATGGGGGTAAATTTACGCCAAACTTCTGGTCCAGTACTGGAGCGCGCAGGTGATCTGGCCGCTTTGCTCACCAATTTAGAAGCTAACGACGTATTGTTTATCGATGAAATTCATCGACTCTCACCTGTTGTTGAGGAAATTTTATATCCGGCCATGGAGGATTATCAGCTGGATATTATGATTGGTGAAGGAGTAGCAGCAAGATCAGTCAAGATTGATTTGCCAAATTTTACGCTGGTAGGAGCAACTACGCGTGCAGGTATGTTGACTAATCCGCTACGAGATCGCTTCGGAATTGTCTCTCGCCTGGAGTTCTATACAACCAATGAACTCAGTAAAATTATCACTCGTTCTGCTGGGTTATTGGATGTCAGTATTACTGATGATGGCGCTGGAGAGATTGCACGTAGATCACGAGGAACGCCCCGGATAGCGAATAGGTTGTTACGGAGAGTACGTGATTTTGCCGAAGTTAGAGCCAATGGACAGATTGATCAACAGGTAGCAGATACTGCATTACAGATGTTGGATGTTGATGTACTTGGTTTAGATGTGTTGGATAGAAAATTGCTGTTAGCCGTTTTGGAAAAATTTGGTGGTGGTCCGGTAGGAGTGGATAATCTTGCGGCAGCGATCAATGAGGAACGTGACACAATTGAAGAAGTGCTAGAACCTTATCTCATCCAACAAGGTTTTCTGCAACGTACGCCACGTGGTCGAATGGCAACAAGCATGACTTATCAACATTTCAATATCATCCCTTCACAACAAACGGTAACACCGAATCTGTTTGAATCAGATTAAAGGTAGATAAGCTCGTCAATAAAGAATCACATATCTTTAAAAATATTTTTACAAGCATGAAAACAGCTTTTGTTTACCCCGTGCGGGTCTATTATCAGGATACTGATACAGGAGGTGTCGTATATCATGGATCCTATCTTAATTTTATGGAGCGTGCTCGTTACGAATGGTTGCGTGACCTAGGGTTTACGGTAGATACCATGATCCATTCGCATAAAATGATTTTTCTGATCCGTTCTCTCAGTATCGAGTATTTCAAACCAGCCTTACTAGATGATTTACTGAATATAACGGTGGAAGTCGTAGAAATTGGCAGAAGCCGGATAACATTACGGCAGCAGATTTTACGCGAACAGAGTACACTTGCCAGCGCAACGGTTCACGCAGTATGTGTCGGATCGGATACATTAAAACCTATTAGTATTCCTGTGCCACTTCGTCAAAAAATAGAAAACGGCCATCATGAGTAAAACCATCACCCAAGATTTATCATTTTTTCATTTAATTAGTGGAGCTAGCTTACCGGTTCAACTGGTTATGCTGCTATTGTTGTTAGCTTCACTAGTTTCCTGGTGGTTTATTTTCAGAAAGTTATTTACGCTTCGTCAGGAAATCAAGCAAACAGATGAATTTGAAAGTATATTTTGGCGTGGATCGGATTTGAATGTGCTTTATCAGCGAGCAGCCAGTGCACGCCATGCAGCCGGTAGTATGGAGCGGATTTTTGAGGCTGGATTTCGTGAGTTTACTAAATATCAATCAGGGGTTGATATCGGACCTATGATGGATAGTATACGTGGAGCAATGCGAGCTGTTTACCAGCGGGAAATGGACAGACTTGAATCACATTTATCATTTCTAGCGACTGTCGGATCAGTGAGTCCGTATGTAGGGTTGTTTGGAACAGTATGGGGGATTATGAATGCTTTTCGTGAATTATCCAATGTTGGTCAGGCGACCATTGCGCATGTTGCCCCAGGTATTGCTGAGGCGTTGATTGCCACTGCAATGGGGCTTTTTGCAGCGATTCCAGCTGTGGTTGCATACAATCGTTATGCGAGTGATACTGCTCAACTAGCTACACGCTATGAAAGCTTTATAGAGGAAGTTTCCAATGTGCTGCAGCGTCGTGTAGCTAAACCTAGGGATACGGCGAGCTTCTCATGATGCAGCGTCGTAGTAAACGTCGATTGATGAATGAAATCAACGTCGTGCCATATATTGACGTGATGCTGGTGCTGCTGATCATTTTTATGATTACCGCACCTCTTATTCAACCCAGTCAGGTTGAATTACCTGAAATCGGAAAAGCTGCTGCTCCTCCGATTGAACCGCTGGAAGTGACGATTACAGCAAATGGCAATCTAACGCTACGTGATCGTGCGGGCGCGAATAAAGAACAGCCAGTAAATCGCGACCAGTTAGTAAAGCTAATTAAGGTCAATCAAGCGCAGCATGTCGATCAACCTGTTGTGATTGCAGCAGATAAAAATGTTCGTTACGAAGAAGTGATTCGAGTAATGGATATGCTACAACAACAACAGATTCGTAAAATTGGCTTGCTAACCAAATCAAAATAACTATCGAGATGTGTGCGCGATGATCCGGTTGTCCGGAAATAAGAGTGAACCGGGAAAACTGCGTGCGGCGTTGTTTGCTCTATTGGTGCATGTAGTGTTTCTTGCTTTATTGGTATTTGGTTTGAACTGGAAAAATGAAGCGCCTGAGGCACTATCGGTTGATTTGTGGGCCGATTTGCCGCGACAATCTGTTAAATCCTCCCCTTCTCCTGAAAAAATAGTGCCTAAGCCCGAGGTAACTAAAATTAAGCCACAGCCACAGCCACAGCCACAGCCACAGCCACAGCCACAGCCACAGCCACAGCCACAGCAAAAATCTCAACCTCAGCCAGTGATGAAGGTGGCTCCTCCTCCAGTACGTAAACCCGATATTGCACTTAAAGATAAAGCGGAAAAACTGCAACCTAAGGAGGAAGTGAAAAAAACAGAACCGGTGAAAAAAGAAATCACAAAAGAAGAATCTGTGATTAAGCCAATAGAAAAACCTATCGTAAAGAAAGAGCTAAAAAAAGTAGAGCCAATTAAGGAAGCAATACCAAAGGTTGAGCCAGTAAAAAAAACCGAACAGCAAGTCGAGAAAAAGGACAGCGCTCAGCTTCAAGCAGAAGCACAAAAACAAGCGCAGCAGCGTGAACAAGAAGTATTAGCATCCAAAGCGGCTCAAGCTAGGGCAATGGGTGAAATTGAAAAATACAAAGCTATGATTCAGGCTAAGATTCGCAGCCGAATTATCATGCCGCCGGATCTTCCGGGTAATCCTGCGGTTGAGTTTACTGTGACTCTGTTACCAGGAGGAGATGTCTTGACAGTAACTTTACGCAAATCAAGTGGTTACTCTGTGTTTGACGAAGCGGTGGAAAGAGCAATTTATCTGGCAAAACCGTTACCTTTACCTCCAGATCCTGGATTATTTAATGAATTTCGTAATTTAAATCTTACTGTTTATTATCGTGAATAATCTTTGACTTACCTTTATGTCATAGTGTGGTGATTCGTATGCGTAATTTTTTATGTAGCACCGGTTTGTTTTTGTTGTTATGGATGAGCACACAGCTACAAGCTGCTTTGGATATTGAAATTTTTGGGGGAGGCGCTAACAGGATTCCGATTGCTATTGCCCCTTTTAATGGTGAAAGGGTATTACCTCAAAATATTTCAACAGTTGTATCGGCTGATCTTGAGCGCAGTGGGCTATTTAAACTGGTTGATCCGTTAGGTTTAACCTCGCAAGAACCTGTCAGTTATGTTGATTGGTTAGGGCGTGGTGCCAGTGCACTGGTTATTGGTAGCACGTCAATGTTACCTGATGGACGGATAGATATTCAATTTCGCTTGCTAGATGTTGCTAAGCAAGTTCAGTTAGCTGGATTTAGCAGTACTGTTACATCTGCACAATTACGTGCTTTTGCTCACCGCATTGCAGATATTGTGTATGAAGCATTAACGAGTGAACCTGGCGTATTTAGTACCAGAATTGCTTTCGTTAGAAAACAAGGAAATCGTTATGCATTGCAAGTATCAGATTATGACGGTTTCAATGCTCGCTCCTTGATAGAGTATACCGAACCTATTATTTCACCTGCTTGGTCACCAGATGGCAGCAAAATTGCCTACACTTCCTTTGAAAAGAAAAAACCAGTGGTTTATGTACAAGGATTAGCTACTCGTGAACGTAAGGCAGTAGCAAACTTTAAGGGAAGTAATAGTGCTCCAGCCTGGTCACCGGATGGCAGTAAGTTAGCGGTAGTTTTAACGCTACACGGAGGATCACAAATTTATCTGATTAATGCAGATGGGAGCGGGTTACAGAGAATTTCGCAAAGTCCTGGGATCGATACAGAACCCAGCTTTTCACCGGATGGTAGGTGGCTAATGTTTACTTCTGATAGAGGAGGTAGTCCACAGATTTATCGTATGCCGGTATCGGGCGGCGCGGCTGAGAGGCTTACTTTTGATGGAGATTACAATGTTAGTCCGCGTTATAGTTCAGATGGAAAGCGCTTTGTTTATATTCATAGAAATGCTGGTCGCTTTAGTGTCGCAGTACAGGATTTGGCAACTCGACAGATGCAATTATTAACGGATTCCAGTTTTGATGAATCTCCCAGCTTTTCCCCGAATAACCGCATGGTTCTGTATACAACGGAAGTGAGCGGGCGTGGTATATTATCCATCGTTTCCAGTGATGGCCAGGTAAAGAGCCGTTTTTCGCAGGAAGCTGGTGATATTCGCGAGGCGGTTTGGGGGCCGTTATTGAAACAAAGGTAGCGAGGGAGAAATATCCGTCGAGTGTGCGTTGCTTATTTATTTATGGTGAGAAATGAAAAAAATTTTTGCAGTGCTGGTGATTGGTCTGTTGTCAGCTTGTGCAAGCGATGATGCACAACAAACTTCTGATGTGGAGGATCATTCCTATAGCAGAGGAGGAGAAGGTGAAGGGATGCGAGGTGGAGTGGGGTCGGATGGTTTTGGGATGAATCCCTTACAAGATCCTAATAACATATTATCTCATCGTAGTGTTTACTTTGATTTTGATAGTTATACGGTAAAAAATGAGTATCGTGATTTAGTACTTGCGCATGCTGCTTATTTACGTGATAACCCGAGTGCACAAGTTTTACTGCAGGGTAATACAGACGAACGTGGGAGTCGAGAATATAACCTTGCACTTGGGCAGCGCCGGGCGAATAGCGTGCGAGATATTCTGCTGTTATCCGGAGCACATGATCAACAAGTTGAAGCGGTGAGTCTAGGAGAAGAAAAGCCGCGTGCACTGGGAAGTGATGAATCATCCTGGGCCGAGAATCGACGTACTGATATTCTTTATCAAGGAGAGTATTGATGTTATTGCGCGCTTTCTTACCTTTACTTTTGCTTCTTGGTTGGAGTACTACGCAGGCTGCATTATTTGGTGATTCTGAAACACGTGAACAACTGGAAATGCTACGTACAAAAGTATTGGAAATGGAAGCGCGCATGAAGCGTACCGAAGAAGTTTTTATGGGCCAATCGTTGATTGAGCTACATTCTCAAGCAGAAGCACTCAAGGATGAAATGGGGAAATTACGAGGGCGAATAGAAGTATTGGAAGACGAAAATCGATCTTTACGTAAACAGCAAAAGGATTTTTATTTAGATCTTGACAATCGCCTACGTCAGCTTGAAGCAGGTACAACAGGCGCTTCGACATCAAATACCACTGCTTCTGCTCCTTCCTCACTAGAAGCATCAACTCCTGATATTCAGAATACGACCCTGCCGAAAACATCTGTGGTTTTACAGTTGCCGGATACAGTACAACGTAACCGTTATGATGCGGCTTATGCATTGTTTAAAGATGGCGATTATCCAGGAGCCATCGCTGGTTTTGAAAGCTTTTTATCTCAATATCCTCAATCTGCTCTAGCCCCCGCTGCTGCCTATTGGGTTGGAAATGCACATTATGCGATGCGGAATTTTGACAAGGCAATTGCTGCACAGCAACGATTAATCGAAACTTACCCGAATAGTCCTAAAATACCAGATGGGTTACTTAATATGGCAAGTAGTCAGGTTGAAATTGGACAAAAAGCACTTGCTAGAAAGACGCTAGAAAATCTAATTGCAAATTATCCTGCTACCGAGGCGGCAGAAAAAGCCAGGCGCCGCTTGGGGTCTTTAAAATAAGTTTGACATTGATAACTCTTGTTTTTGTCAAATTTAATACTATTTACTTATTTTAACTTTTTGCAGTGAGAGGAAAGCTCCGATTCCGTTAGGATCTGATGTTACGAGTTACGGAAATTTTTTATTCCTTGCAAGGGGAGACTAGTCGAATGGGGCTCCCGACGGTATTTGTCCGCTTGACTGGCTGCCCGTTGCGCTGTGGTTATTGTGATACCAGCTATGCATTTTCTGGTGGTAAACGGATGGATATTGACGAGATTCTGCGTGAAGTAGCTTCATTTTCTCCCCATTACGTGACATTGACAGGGGGAGAACCATTAGCTCAGGCGGGTAGTTTAGCGTTATTAACAGCTTTGTGTGATCAAGGTTATGCTGTTTCCCTTGAAACGAGCGGTGCTTTGGATATCTCGCATGTAGATGCGCGCGTATCGAGGATTCTGGATATTAAAACACCTGGTTCTGGTGAGGTGGAGAGAAATGATTGGAATAACCTTAATCATCTGACCGGACAAGATGAAATAAAGTTTGTGTTGTGTAATCGCGATGATTACGATTGGGCGGTAGAAAAACTACGAGCGCTGAAACTCAATAGTATTTGTGAGATTTTATTTTCCCCAGCTTTTGGTTTGCTTGATCCTACTGAATTATCTACCTGGATATTGCAAGATCGATTACCGGTTCGTCTGCAGCTTCAGCTACATAAATTATTGTGGGGAGAATGTGCTGGACGATAAAGAGGCAAGTGGGTTTAGCGAGTGAAAAAAGCAGTTGTCTTACTATCGGGTGGGCTTGATTCTGCTACCACTTTGGCTATCGCTAAACAGGATGGTTTTGCCTGCTATGCGTTAAGTGTGCATTATGGTCAGCGACATGCGGCAGAGTTAGCGGCTGCAAGGCAGATTGGTCAAATATTTCAGGTGTGTGACCATCAGTTCCTTGAACTAGATTTATCTGTTTTGGCTAGTTCTGCGTTAACCAATGCGGCTATTGCTGTTCCTGAGCATGGTGCGAGTCGAGATATTCCGGTAACTTATGTTCCAGCCAGAAACACTATTATGCTGTCATTAGCATTGGCGTGGGCAGAGGTATTGGAGAGCCAGGATATTTTTATTGGTGTGACAGCAGTAGATTATTCTGGTTATCCTGATTGTCGTGAAGATTACATTTTGGCTTTTGAGAAAATGGCTAATTTAGCGACGAAAGCAGGGAGAGAAGGGAATACGTTAAAAATTCATACTCCCTTAATTAACTTGTCTAAGCATGAAATTATTCGTCGTGGAATAGCGTTAGGAATAGATTACAGCATAACTATTTCGTGTTACCAGGCAGACCACAGTGGCCGAGCTTGTGGCAAGTGTGACGCTTGTTATATTCGTAAGAGTGGTTTTGTGACTGCAGGTATTCCAGATCCAACGCACTATCAGAATGAATAAATTGGATGCTATGGATGCTATTTAGGGATGGCTGCGTTCGATACAAATACCAAGCTGTTTTACGCCACGAATCACATCTAGTTTTGCTGCGCTAACTTTTACCCAAGGTGAATGGAATTCATTGAGAATCATCTGAGCGATATTTTCTGTCAGTGTTTCGAGTAGAGAAAAGTGTTGCTGGTTGAGCAGCGTGTTGATTTTATAAATAACTTGTGAATAATCCAATGCATCTTCGATGTGATCGGTTTTGCTAGCTAGTTGGGAAGGCAAGGCAATCTCAAGATTTAATTCAATCGCTTGTGGAATTTTTTTTTCCCATGGATAAATGCCGATCAAGGTTTTTGTTCTAAATTCTTTAAGAAAAATAATATCCATGGACAAGTTTTGAGCAAGCTTGGTGTTACCAATAATATCTAAATGGCGCGATTTTAATTGAATTATTAGGATATAAAAACTTTGATAGTCACAATAGCTTTGATTTTTTCTGCCTACTTATTAGGTTCAGTTTCTTTTGCCGTAATTGCAAGTTGGTTGTTTAAACTTCCGGACCCACGTAGTTATGGTTCGGGTAATCCTGGTGCAACCAATGTATTACGAACCGGCAAGAAGACGGCGGCAATAGTAACGTTGCTGGGAGATGCCGGTAAAGGTTGGTTAGCGATTGTGATTGCAAAATATGCTAGCAATATATTGACATTGGGTGATGAGCTTGTTGCGGGTGCTGCAATCGCTGTTTTCCTAGGGCATTTATTCCCAATATTTCTTGCATTTAAGGGGGGGAAGGGGGTTGCTACGTCAGCTGGTATCCTACTAGGGTTAAATTTTTGGTTGGGTATTCTTGCTATAGCTACGTGGGTGATCATTGCGCTGATTTCGCGTATTTCTTCATTATCTGCGTTATTAACAGCACTACTAGTGCCACTGTACACTCATTTTTTATTAGAGAATACAACGCTGACAATAACTGTGATAATCATGTCTGCACTTCTGATTCTAAAACATCGTTCAAATATAGCTAATCTGATCGCGGGAAAGGAAACAAGGATTGGAAAGAATAGTTAGTTTTTAAGTTTATATTCTTATAAATCTTCCAAATTCCAGCGTGCTTTGATGGTAAAGCTACCATCAGTTTTAGGTAATTTCCCATCGAGTTGTTGTAATCGTAATGCGCCAGCCAGTGCAATCATTGCACCGTTATCGGTACAAAATTCTAGTTTGGGGAAAAAAACAGCTATACCTGTTCCAGCCAAAGAATGTTGTAGTTTTTGACGTAAACGGCTATTTGCACCTACACCACCGGCCACAACTAGTTGTTGTAGCCCAGTCGTTTTCAAAGCGGTTATAGATTTTTTTACCAATACATCAGTAACGGCTTCTTCAAAAGCAAGTGCGATATCCGCGCGAGTTTGAAAATCAGTTTGTTGCTTGTTAATGAGCAGAGCTACAGCAGTTTTTAATCCACTAAAGCTGAAATTCAGGTCATGGCTGTTAAGCATAGGGCGCGGAAGCTTGAATCTGTTCAATTGACCATGCGTGGCTAGATCTGCGAGCAATTTGCCACCTGGGTAACTCAACCCTAATAGCTTGGCTGTTTTGTCAAATGCTTCTCCTGCTGCATCGTCTACTGTTTCGCCCAATAATTTGTATTGCCCAATTCCTGCTACATGCATTAACTGCGTATGTCCTCCAGAGACAAGTAGCGCTATAAATGGAAAAGTAGGGGCTGGGTCAGATAATAGTGGAGAAAGTAAATGGCCTTCCAGGTGGTGAATGTTTAATATCGGAATGTTACGTACAAAAGCCAATGCATTGCTGATACTCGCGCCGGTTAGTAATGCACCTGCTAGTCCTGGGCCTTGGGTATAAGCAATCGCATCAATTTTTTCCAGAGAAAGATTAGTTTGTTTAAATACTTCCTTGATTAGCGGTAACACGCGACGGATATGATCGCGTGAAGCAAGCTCCGGTACAACACCACCGTAATCACGATGCATATCAATTTGAGAATATAGCGTGTGGCCGAGTAATTTCTGATGCGTATCGTAGAGTGCTACTCCTGTTTCATCGCAAGAAGTTTCAATACCTAATACAAGCATTTTGGATTTTTAATAAAAAAATTCTTCGCGATGATTAAACTTTTTTTTGGGAAAAAAAATGATTAATGTTAAACTAGCGGGATTTTTCGAGGCAGGCATGAATAGATGCCCCTCGTAGAAAGCAGGCTGGTTTTGAAACGAATTTACACAATTTTGTTATTTACAACCAGTTCGGTTTTATAACTTAGTTTTAACTGCGAGGCAAGTTGATTAATAACTGCCTTGTATTTGATCGTGAAACAACTTAAGGAGACCGAAAGGAATTATTACTTTATGACTACTGTTAAAGTCAAGGAAAATGAGCCATTTGAAATTGCAATGCGACGTTTTAAACGTGCTATTGAAAAAACAGGTTTGCTGACAGAGTTACGTGCACGGGAATTTTATGAAAAACCCACGGCTGTACGTAAGCGCAAACGTGCTGCTGCAGTAAAACGTACCTATAAAAGGTTACGTAGTCAAATGTTACCTCCTAAATTGTATTGATTCCTTTTGTTTTTCTTGAGTTTGGCTATTTCATGAGTTTAAGGCAAAAAATAACTGAAGATATGAAATCAGCAATGCGTGCGGGAGACGTGAAGCGTCGCGATGCATTGCGTTTACTGCAAGCCGCCTTAAAGCAAAAAGAAGTTGATGAGCGCATTGAATTAAGCGATGGTGCAATAGTTGCTGTAATAGAAAAGATGCTCAAACAACGGCGAGATGCTATTACGCAATATGAAGCAGCGCAGCGTCAAGATCTGGCTGATATAGAAAAATTTGAGGTAAGTGTTTTGCAGGAATATATGCCTGAAGCGCTAAGCGATGCCGAATTAAATACCATAATAGACGAAGTAATTGCTTCATATGGAGTGGATGAATCGCCTAAAATTGGCCAGGTCATTGCTTTACTTAAACCAAGGCTTGCGGGTCAGGCAGATATGGGAAAAGTGTCCCAGTTAGTAAAAGAAAAAATCGCGTCAAATTGAGCTGCGCTAATAAATCAGCGCATATCTATTTTTTCGAGTGACGCACATCGGAAGACGTGCGTTTAAGGTAATCTTTATTGGAAGTTATTATCCATAAATGATTGCGCAGCCATTTATTCAGGAATTGTTGGATCGTATCGATATTGTCGATATTGTTTCCAAGCACATTCAGCTTAAAAAGACAGGTGCGAATTTCGCAGCATGCTGTCCCTTTCATAACGAAAAGACTCCGTCGTTCACTGTCAACCCATCAAAGCAATTTTACCATTGCTTTGGTTGTGGGAGGCATGGCAATGCCATTAACTTTTTGATGGAACATACCGGGGTTAGTTTTGTCGAGGCAGTAGAAAATCTTGCAACACATGCTGGTGTACAAATACCGGCGTGGAAAGTCATTGGTTCAAAAGCTGTTAATTCTGGCGAAGCATCAGGGAATGACGCTGGATCTGCTGAAATAGATCAGGCGATACAAACATCATCTGATTTGTATGGGTGCATGGAACAAGCTGCAAAATTTTATTGCTCGCAGCTTAAGCAATCAGAACAGGCAATCGCTTACTTAAAAGATCGAGGAGTGTCAGGGGTAACCGCTTTGCATTTCAGAATAGGATACGCACCGTCTGGTTGGCAGAATCTGGCTGAGATCTTTTCAGACTATCCATCAGGTGATCCTAACCACCCATTGATACGAGCAGGTTTGGTTAGTACACATGATGGTAGGAGAAACTACGATCGCTTTCGTCATCGAATCATCTTTCCCATTCTTGATCGTAACAAGAGAATAATAGGATTTGGTGGGCGAGCGTTAGATGGGGGTGAGCCAAAGTATCTCAATTCTCCAGAGACACCGTTATTCGTCAAAGGGCATGAGCTTTATAATCTAGTGTTGGCTAGTCCGGCAATCCGAAAATCTGGCCGAGTGATTGTTGTGGAAGGTTATATGGATGTTGTCATGCTAACGCAATACGGTGTTGAAAATGTAGTGGCAACCTTAGGTACGGCGACCACATCTACGCATATTCAGAAACTTTTGCGCCTGGTGGATGAGGTAATTTTTTGTTTCGATGGCGATGCGGCTGGTACAAAAGCTGCTTGGCGCGCATTGGAAACTAGTTTGTCGCAACTTAAAGATGGAAAAGATGTCAAATTTTTGTTTTTGCCAGATAAAGAAGACCCAGATAGTTACATTCGTAAATACGGGAAGGATGCTTTTGAAGCGTTGTTAAAAAAAGCGCATTCGCTATCAGTATTTTTTTGTAAAGAATTATCTAGCCGTGTCAATCTTGGAACAAGCGAAGGACGTGCGCGATTAATTCGACAAGCAGCACCCTTGTTAGCACAAATTAATGCCCCTATATTTGGGTTTATGTTAATGAAGCGTGTAGCTGAGTTAGTGGGAATGGATCCCAAACAGTTGGTTGCTATTTTGCAATCAGGGAAGAAGAGTCGATCTGTTGTATCTCGTACAAAGATATCTCGACCTTTGTCTGTGACGCCTTATCGGCGATTGATACAAATTTTGTTATCAGCGCCTAATTATGTAGATAAGTTAGATGCAAACCTTTTAGCTTTGAATGAAGAGCAGAATGAAGAAAAAATACTGTTGATTGCCTTAGTAAATTTTCTGAGAACACGTATTTATGCTTCGATTGATGAGTTAGATGTGGTAACGATTATCTCGTATTTCAACCAAACTACGCATGGTATTTTGTTGGAAAAAATTGCTCAGGATACATACATAAAAGATAGTAATTGGGATATTGATGCTGAATTTACTGGGGCAGTAGTGCGATTGCGAGAAGCTCAACATAAAACCAGAATAGCTGAATTACATAGCAAACCGCTTGCAGCGCTTACTTCAGAAGAAAAAAAAGAGCTGCGTCAACTGATGCTCTCTTGAATGATGTTAGAGGTTCAAGTTTGAGAATGAAAAATAAAAGGCAAAAAATGTATCAAATAATATGTTCTTTTAATCGATCAATAAGAAATACTTTTACCATTCTTTAAAGTATTTTAAATATTTAGTATAATTAAAAGCTTTCGGTTCGTTTTATCTTCGGTCTTAATGGGTGCTCTGTATGGCAAAAACAAAAGTGTCAGAATCAGCTGAGAAAAATACAATAACATCTCCAAAAACGGTTGAAACAAAAAACAAAAGAATGCGTACTAAAGCCCAGGATGATAGCGTTAAAGCAGTAGCAAATGGTGCCAACGATATACTTGCAGCTGATGTAGAGACGGTTCCTGTTAAGAAACGGGCAGTTACTAGAAAAAAAACAGTTAAAGAGACAAAGTCAGATAAAGATCTGGCTCCTTCAGTTGAACAAAATGTAGCGTTACCAGAGACAGAGTTAGAAGGATTAGAATCCGTTGGCGTTGATGATGACAGTATTGAAAAAAGTAAAGTGAGTAAAAAGAGTAAAAATTCTCAACCAGAGAAGCAAGTTGTTGAGCTGAATAAGGCTTCTATGGCGACACCATCAGGAGATGATGTCGAATTACGCAGAATGCGTCTAAAAAAATTAATTATGCAGGGTAAGGAGCGTGGCTATCTAACTTACGCTGAAATTAATGATCATTTGCCGGATGACATGCTAGATGCAGATCAAATTGAGGGCATCATTAGTATGATCAATGACATGGGCATTTCAGTGCATGATGAAGCGCCTGATGCAGAAGCTTTGTTGATGTCAGATACAGCAACAGCTGTAGCAGATGAAGATGTGGCCGAAGAAACAGAAGCAGCACTTTCCAGTGTGGATTCAGAATTTGGCCGCACGACGGATCCTGTCCGGATGTATATGCGCGAAATGGGCTCGGTAGAGTTACTAACGAGAGAAAGCGAAATAGAGATCGCTAAGCGTATCGAGGATGGTTTAAGGCATATGATCCAAGCCATTTCTTCTTGTCCGACTATTATAGAAAATATACTGGGATTAGCAGCAGAAGTAGAAAGTGGCCAGTTACGAGCAGATGAACTTGTCGATGGTTTTCTGGATGACGATACAGAGGAAATCATGGGCGAGGAAATGGCCGAAGAATCTTCATTAGATCAGGATTTTGATTCAGATGAAGCGGAAGGTGAAGAGGAGCAAATAGCTTCAGCTAATGCTGATATGCTGAAATTGAAAAATGAAGTATTAGAACGTTTTGCCGTGATACGCCAAACCTATGATGATATGAAGAAAATCATAGATAAAAAAGAGGACGGGCGTCAGGATAAAAAATACAAGCAGTTGCAGGAAAAAATTTCTACCGAACTCATGGCAATGCGTTTTTCTGCCAAAATGGTCGAACGGTTATGCGATACACAACGTGAAATCGTCAATAATATTCGTAATTGTGAGCGTAAAATCGCTGATTTATGCGTGGTACGAGCAAAAATGCCGCGTAATCACTTTATCAAGGTATTTCCAGGTAATGAAACAAACCTTGATTGGATTAGTTCAGAAGTGGATGCAAACCATCCATATAGCCAATCACTTGAACATTACCGTCCAGCGGTTATGGAACAACAGCAGAAAATGCTTACACTTCAAGAGCAAGCTGGTATTCCAATTAAGGAATTAAAGGAAATTAACCGTCGCATGACAACAGGTGAAGCTAAAGCGCGGCGTGCAAAGCGAGAAATGACGGAAGCTAATTTACGATTAGTCATTTCAATTGCTAAAAAATATACTAATCGCGGGCTACAATTTCTCGACTTGATCCAAGAAGGCAATATTGGATTGATGAAAGCAGTTGATAAATTTGAATATCGACGTGGGTACAAATTTTCAACGTATGCAACCTGGTGGATTCGTCAAGCAATTACACGCTCAATCGCAGATCAGGCGCGTACTATCCGTATTCCGGTACATATGATTGAAACTATCAATAAGATGAATCGTATATCACGTCAAATTCTGCAAGAAACTGGACAAGAGCCGGAACCAGCAGTGTTGGCGGAAAAGATGGAAATGTCTGAGGAAAAAATCAGGAAAATCCTCAAAATATCAAAAGAACCCATTTCAATGGAAACACCTATTGGGGATGATGAGGATTCTCACTTGGGAGATTTTATTGAGGATGTTTCTACGATGGAGCCAGCAGATGCTGCAATTTATGCAGGATTACGGACTGTTACAAAAGATGTACTCGATTCTTTAACGCCTCGAGAAGCCAAGGTTTTGCGTATGCGTTTTGGTATTGAAATGAATACAGATCACACGCTAGAAGAGGTAGGAAGACAGTTTGATGTTACGCGTGAGCGAATTCGTCAGATCGAGGCGAAGGCATTACGGAAATTAAGACACCCTGCGCGATCAGATCGACTACGTAGTTTCCTAGACAGTGGAAATTCCTGATAATATTAGCCGTTAAATTCCTTTAATTAGGGAAACGGTAAAAAAGTTTCTATATCATTAGGGTCTGTAGCTCAGTTGGTCAGAGCAGGGGACTCATAATCCCTTGGTCGTAGGTTCAAGTCCTACCAGACCCACCAATTTTAGAAGCCCCATTCCATACAGGTTTGGGGATTCTTACTACAAGTTAAACTTTCCTATAATGTGCTTATACGAACTTGCATTTGAGCTTGGCTGTACTTGCAGGAAGTGAAGCCATATCGGACCGGACTACAGTTAAATTTAAATCGCGAAATCCTTGAATCGAACATTCGTCAAATAATTATCTGTTTCATAAAAATCTAGATGGGATGGGATGCTTAATTACTTGGATTTCATCTTTGACAACATACTTCAGTCAACAGTGTGCATATCGGATTACCGGGCAAAGCTCTCGAACAGGACGATCGTTATCAACGAAACAAAAAACGGAAACAACGTAAAAGGTGTGCAGCGATTGAACCTATCATCGGTTATTTAAAATCCGATTAGTGCATGACAAGAAATTACCTGAAAGGCGCCATTGGTGACCACATTAACCTGCTAAAGTAGCTTGTGCCTGAAATTTGAAACAATAGCTGATGGCTATTGTTTAGTTGTTTTTTCCATGTGAGAAATACATCAATTTCCCGAATTTCCTGATAAAAACACCAGCCTATGCAGGACGATTCTTATAAATAGCAGAAAGAATCTGGTTTATCTCCCAAAAAAACAGTGAGTAGCACGACTTTTTCAGGAGCGATTACTTAGTTACCAGAAACTTTTTTAAAGTTTTATGCCGCTACGATGACCGAGGCTATAAACATGATCATGATATTTTTAGATAATTGCAATATTTGATCTTATTAGATCATGCAGAATAGTTTTTTCAGTTCTAGATTGGCGGGTAAGCAGCATAGTGACCATTTTATTATGTAATAGCAGCTTGAGTTGATGCGACGTTTTCAGATTATCGAGCTAGTAGTCATGTTTGTCACTATTTTGCAGTGGCTAGTATTGGCTACGGTAACAGGTGTCCTGGTTGGTTCTTTGTGTAGTCTATTTTTGAAAATTTTGTTTATGGCAGAAGGACGATTGTATGATGCGCCGTTGTGGTTATTGGCGCTGATTCTGCCGTTAAGTGGGTTGGTTAATGGCGTACTGTTACATTATGGTTATTTACGTGTGCCAGCTGGTTTGCATGACGAACCAGTGATTGTGGTGAATGAACAAGCCGGGCGTATGCCTTTATCCACATTATGGATAAAGCCGGTTGCAGCGTTGGTTACTTTGGTAGGTGGCGGTTCGGCTGGTAAAGAAGGTCCTTGCTCACATATTGGTGCAGGTATCGCGGCAGCGGTGAGTCAGTTACTGCGACTGAACGTAGAACTACGGAAACGTATGGTTGCTTGTGGTGTCAGTGCTGGCTTTGCGAGTGTATTTGGTACACCAATTGCCGGTGCGATTTATGGGATTGAGATGCTAGCAATTGGTCGGATTCGCCATGATTTTCTGTTTCCAGGTATTGTTGCGGGCGTTACTGCGTATGTTACGAGTTGTTTTTGGGGTATAACCTATCCACAGTATGTCATTAACTTTGAAGCAACGTTTACGCAACTACTATTCCTTAAAACCGTAGCGGTGGGTGTGTTGTGTGGGCTGGCAGCGTTATGTTTTGTTGAGCTACGTAGTTATGTGCAGCTCATTTTTAATAGGTTGCGAACCCACTTTTCCTTGTGGCCGCCATTGCTGCCAGTATTAGGGGGGATGCTGTTAGTTGGGTGCTGTGCTGTTGTTTCAACAGATTATCTAGGATTAAGCTTACCGTTGATCGATCGCGCTTTACAGGGTGAAACGATGCCCATTACAGGTTTTTTCTGGAAAGCGTTGTTTGTGGCGATTACACTAGGTTCCGGATTTTATGGCGGGATTGTTACGCCGCAGTTTGTTATTGGTGCAGTTGCTGGTGGTGCTTGTGCACCATTACTCGGGTTGTCTCCAGAGCAAGGAGCAGCAGTCGGCCTGGTAGCAGTCGTGGCGGCAGCGTCAAATACGCCAATAGCTGCTGTGCTAATGGGAGTGGAATTATTTGGAGCGGATTCCATCTGGTATGTAGCGGGGGCGTGCGTTTCTGCTTTTTTAATGATAGGCCATCGGAGTGTTTATCCAGCACAACGCTTGGCGTATGCCAAATCTGCATGGTTAGTGGCAACACCTAATTTACCGGTCGGACAGGAAAAAGTGCAACTTGCCTATGGTTTGTTACGTTGGTGGCACGGCGTATGGCAAAAATTGAAGAGGTGGCGAAAATAAGAAAACTTCTAAAAAGTTATCTGTTTTGACAGCATTGATTAGATAGTAAAGGTACTTATCTGAGCACAGCCTGCAATTTGCATTCAGCATATCATACAGTACTTCGACCAATTATGTATTTGTAAAGCAACGATTGCTATCAGGGTTAAAAGTATCTTGGTGAATGAATGTTTATTACCGCCATATCTGAAAGACTTATGGTGCCTGCATTGTAATGCACTTAAGGAACATCGAAACAACGCTGTTCTGGGTTCCTTGGAAGTTTTTGCCTTAAACGGTTTTAGTGAATATCAGATCACGAATAATGTGACCAAGCTTTATTCCACGTTGTTCAAATTTGGTTAGCGGTCGATAAGCCGGTCGGGGAGCATAGTCAGCAGTTGTGTTGATGAGTTGTTTTTTGCTACTTAATACTTGCAGAATCTGAATGGCGTAATCTTCCCAATCAGTTGCAACGTGTAGATAACCGCCAGGCTTGAGTCGATCACATAGCAGTGCGGCAAAATCAGGTTGGATCAGGCGACGTTTATGATGGCGAGCTTTGGGCCACGGGTCGGGGAAAAAAATGTGGATACCATCCAGTGATTCGTTGGTAAACATCTGTTGCAACGTCAGCTTTGCATCGTGCGGAATAATGCGCAGATTGGTTAATCCCTGTTTTTCAATATGGTTAAGCAGACTGCCAATACCAGGTGCATGTACTTCAATTGCAATAAAATCCTTTTCTGGATGCTGCGCAGCAATGGTGGCGGTGGTTTCTCCCATACCTGAGCCAATTTCTAGGATTTTGGGGGAGATGCGTCCAAAAATTTGTTCTAGATGAATTGGTTTTTCAGTAAAGGGGATACCGTAGCGCGGTAACAAAGTTTCATAAGCGTGTCGTTGTGCGTGGGAGAAATGTCCTTGGCGGAGCACATAGCTGCGAATGGGAGGATGAGAAGACAACAATCAGCTTCCTGAAAAAGTGTAATGACTAATTACTCGCGGTAGGCTGCAGTGATTCGGTAATCATGCCTTCTAGCGGAGAGCTGGGTGTAGCTTGATAAATTTTCTTTGGCATGCGTCCAGCAAGATAAGCTTCGCGCCCAGCTTCAACTGCTTTGCGCATAGCTGAGGCCATAAGTATTGGATTACGAGCGCTGGCAACAGCCGTATTCATCAGTACACCATCACAACCGAGTTCCATGGCGATAGCGGCATCTGACGCAGTACCGACGCCAGCATCGACGATAACCGGTACTTTGACGGTATCAATAATGATTTGCAGATTCCATGGATTGAGAATACCCATGCCAGAACCAATCAGTGAAGCCAATGGCATAATGGCTGCACAGCCAATATCTTCGAGTTGTCTCGCAATGATAGGGTCATCTGAAGTATAAACCATAACCTGAAAACCATCCTTGACCAGGATTTTTGCTGCTTCAAGCGTAGCTACAACATTAGGAAATAGCGTTTTGGGATCACCCAATACCTCTAGTTTGACTAGTGCATGACCATCTAGCAGTTCACGTGCTAGGCGCAGCGTGCGTACAGCGTCTTCCGCGGTATAGCAACCAGCAGTATTAGGTAGAAGAGTAAATTGTGAGGAAGGAAGTACATCTAGTAGATTGGGTTCGTTAGGATTTTGCCCAATATTGGTACGGCGTATCGCAACAGTAATAATTTGTGCGCCACTGGCATCAACTGCGGCGCGGGTTTCTGTAAAATCTTTGTATTTTCCTGTCCCTAGCAGTAAGCGGGAAGCATAGTTTTTACCAGCGATGACGAGTGTATCCATATAATTTGCCAGCAGTTATCGTGTATAAGTTGAGGCAGAGATAATTTGTAATGTTGAAAATCAGCCTCCGCCGACAGCTACAATAATTTCCAATCGATCACCTTCATGGAGAATCTGTTCAGGAAAAGTGCTACGAGGGATGATTTCGCCATTTCGTTCAATAGCTATGCGCTTGTTCTGCAGCGACAAGTGTTCAATTAATTGTTGTATATTCGGTGGACCATCATAGCTTTGTTGCTGACCGTTAATTATAAGCTGCATAATATTTAAAAAATACCCAAGGTAAGGTAGACTTTAAATCAAACAAATCATTCTAACATGCGGGTGTAGCTCAATGGTAGAGCAGAGGCTTCCCAAGCCTACGACGAGGGTTCGATTCCCTTCATCCGCTCACCAGAGACTAGCAATCCGCACTAACCTTGCCCATCAGCATGATTCATTTATTAATGAGTGATTCTTTAACCAATAAATTCAAAAAACTGATGACTATTCGTTTAATTAAACAGATGTTGTCTGTTCTACCCGTTGCTTTACTACTGTCTTGTAGTGTTGCTTGGGCAGAAAAGCCTATTGAAACACCTGATTCCCTGAAAATTCTTGGCTGGGTTGAATTTATCCGTCTAGAGCCTTGGGGCATCAAGATGCCTGCACGTATTGATACTGGTGCCAATACAGCTTCCATGAGTGCTCGTGATATTGAGATATTCAGAAAAAATGGTAAGCAATGGGTTAGATTTACCTTTGATTTCAGGAAAGGTTCCACAGAACGTGCCATTGAGATCGAGCGTCCAATGGTAGGGATACTAAAAATAAAGCAGCACGATGGTCCTTCTCAAGAACGACCAATAATTTCCATGGAGATTTGTCTAGCGGACGAAGTCCGGGAGGTTGAGTTTGATTTGATTGATCGCCGTGCTCTAAATTATCCAGTATTACTTGGGCGTAAAGCATTAGCTGGCTATGCTTTAGTTGATCCCGCACGTGCCTATCTCACCAAAGCAGTGTGTGGTCATGTTAAGAAGAAAAAGAAAAATGATGAACCAACTGATTCCGGACAGGTTGAATGAGAAAACTGCATCTGTACTTGCTGACGTTTATATTGTGTTGTGTAGGGCTGGGGCTGGTCTATTACAAAGTTACGGTGATCGGTCTCCCTTTAGCTGCATCTGAGCAGGCAGAGGTGTGGGATATTGAAGCGCGTATCAGTTTTCGTGCCAAGCCGGATAATGCGATCAAGGTCACTTTGCCTTTACCTTTCAATCCTCCTGGATATTCTATTTTGGATGAGGATTTTGTCAGCGCAGATTATGGATTGGCAATCGAACAGGATAACACTGGCCGGATTGCACACTGGGCTAAGCGGAGGGCGCAAGGGAAGCAGCTACTGTTTTATCGGGCAGTATTGTTTGAAAACAAGGATGCTGTACCCAAGCCGGATGTAGTGCCGGTTTATCCAAAAGCTCCAGAATATCCAGAAAAGCTGGCTCCGGTAATCAAAGGGCTGTTGGAGAAGGCACGCCAACAATCTGCTGATACCATTTCTTTTGCACAACGTGTGATTGAACAGTTGAATGCGGCAGCTTCCGTACCGGAATTAAAGCTGTTACTAAAGCACGTTACACCTACGCGTAATCTGGTAAAAAATCTAGGTTGGATTCTCGCAGGCGCTCGGATTCCTTCTCGTATTGTGCGGGGATTGCGCTTGCAGGATAGTAAGGAATATTCCGATTTAGAATATTTTTTGCAGGTTTACGATGGTAAGCAGTGGCGTTCGTTGAATATCAAGGATGGTCAGGAAGGTTTACCACCAGATTTCATGGTGTGGCAGATCGACGATGATCGGTTTTTTTCAATCGAGGGTGCTGCAGAATCAAATGTTCAATATACAGTTGCTCGAGCTCTCCAGGAAACTATCAATATTATTGGATCTCGCTCAGCAGAAAAAGGCTTCCATTTAATGGAGTTTTCGCTGTATTCGTTGCCGGTACATGTGCAAAATGTATACAAAGTGTTATTAATGATACCGTTGGGAGCTTTAGTCGTTGTGTTTATGCGTAACATCATCGGAATCCGAACGTTTGGAACATTTATGCCGGTTTTGATTGCCCTGGCTTTTCGCGAAACAGAATTGATATGGGGGGTGATCCTATTTAGCCTGATTGTCGGTCTGGGGCTGCTATTGCGTGCCTATGTCGAACAGTTAAAGCTACTGTTGGTGCCTCGTTTGGCTGCGGTGTTGACTATGGTGGTGTTATTAATCGCGGGTGTCAGCGTGATAATGCACAAGCTAGGATTAGAAACTGGATTATCTGTAGCCTTGTTCCCAATCGTTATCATGACAATGACCATTGAACGTATGTCATTAACCTGGGAAGAAGCTGGACCAGCTGAAGCATTCAAGCAGGTATCAGGCAGCTTGCTGGTGGCAATACTAGGGTATTTGGCTATGAATATCAGTGAATTCCAATATATATTCTTCGCATTTCCCGAATTGTTACTGGTAGTTCTTGCGTTGATTCTCTTGTTAGGGCGCTATTCAGGCTATCGCTTGATGGAATTGTGGCGTTTCCGCGCATTTGCACGCAACAAGCCGTGATGCCATGTTTGGATTCCTGAAGAAACTCAAGCAGAGCGGGGTTGTTGGCATGAATCAGCGTAATGCTGATTTTATTCTGCGCTATAACAAACGCTCGCTTTATCCACTGGTGGATGACAAACTGCGTACTAAATACTTGGCGATAGCATCTGGTATTGCTGTGCCTAAGTTGTATGGCGTGATTGAAATCCAACGGGATGTTGAGCGTCTTCCAGAGATTGTCAAAGACTATGAAGATTTTGTCATTAAACCGGCGCATGGTTCAGGAGGCAGTGGTATTTGCGTCATTACTGGACGTCTCAACGATCGTTACCGGCAAAATAATGGTGATCTGTTATCTGAGGAAGATATTGAATATCATATTTCCAACATACTCAGTGGATTGTACAGCTTAGGAGGACAGCCTGATCAAGCCTTGATTGAATACCGAGTCAAGTTTGACCCGTTGTTTGAGGCAGTTTCCTACCGTGGGGTACCGGATATTCGTACGATCGTTTTCAGGGGAATTCCGGTGGCTTCTATGGTGCGCCTACCTACTCGTATGTCAGATGGTAAAGCCAATCTTCACCAAGGAGCAGTGGGGGCAGGGATTGATATGATGACGGGTCGCACCACGCATGCTATCTGGCAAAATTATCCGATTGAACAACATCCGGATACTGGGGTCGCTATCAGTGGGCTTGAAATTCCTCACTGGCATAAACTGTTGACGTTGGCAGCACAATGTCATGAACTGGTTGGTTTAGGGTACCTGGGCGTGGATGTGGTGCTTGATCGGGAATTGGGGCCGCTAGTGCTAGAACTCAATGCTCGCCCCGGTTTATCCATCCAGATTGCTAATCGCAGAGGCATGAGTCGTTTACTGGAAAAAATTGCCAGGCTGAAAGAAATTCCTGCTGCTGCATCAGATCGTGCAACGCTAGGGCAGGAGTTATTTCTGGAAAATCAAACCTGATTTTCTGTAGTTTGGCGTTGACTGGCTGCCTGTACAGCAGTTAAAGCAATGGTATAAACAATATCTTCTACCGATGCGCCACGCGATAAATCATTGACAGGCTTGCGTAAACCTTGCAGCATGGGACCAACACTGATCACATTGGCGCTACGCTGTACGGCTTTATAAGTAGTATTGCCGGTATTGAGATCTGGAAAGATAAATACAGTAGCACGCCCAGCGACCGGACTGCCTGGTGCTTTTTGTTGACCCACGCTGGCAATTGCAGCGGCATCATATTGTAGAGGACCATCAATCAATAAATCGGGACGAGCTAAACGGGCCAGTCGGGTAGCTTCACGTACTTTATCCACTTCCTGTCCGCTACCAGAATCCCCAGTAGAATAGCTTAACATGGCGACACGTGGCTCAATTCCTAATGCTTGGGCGGATGCAGCGCTTTGTAGTGCGATATCAGCTAATTCTTCAGCGGTAGGGTTAGGGTTGACGGCACAATCACCATATACCACTACTTGTTCCGGTAGCAGCATGAAAAAAACAGAGGAGACAAGTTTGAAACCAGGGGCGGTTTTGATGAGTTGCAAAGCAGGGCGAATGGTATTAGCAGTCGTATTGATTGCCCCGGAAACCAGGCCATCCACTTCGTCAGTCGCTAGCATCATGGTTCCCAGCACGACATTGTCTTCTAACTGTGCTAATGCCATGGGTTCATTTAACCCTTTGTGCTTGCGTAATTCCACCATCGCTGCTACATAATTTCGACGTACTTTTTCTGGGTCGATGATTTCAAGTCCTTCCGGCAAGGTAATCCCCCGTGCTTCAGCTACTGTTTTTACTATGTCAGGCTTTGCTAATAATACACAGCGCGCAATACCGCGTTCTTGACAAATAGCTGCTGCCTGTACGGTGCGTGGTTCACTCCCTTCCGGTAGCACAATGCGACAATTGGCTGCTTGCGCGCGTTTGACGAGACGATAACGAAAGGCTGGTGGAGAAAGTCGCTGTTCTTGTGGTTCACCACAGCGTTTGACCAGTAGCTCTTGACGAATATGGCTAGCAACAAAATTGGTGATATGTTCAGCGCGCTCATGATCATCCAGCGGGATTTCCCGATTCATATTCTGCAAATTAATCGCAGTATTGTAGGAATTGGTCGCGACGGTATAAACCGGTAATCCTTTAGCTAGCGCACCCTGACACAATGTCAGCACGCGTGGATCTGGTGGAAAATCACAGCATAGCAACAATCCTGCCAATGGCACACCATTTAATACAGCCAGACTGGCTGCCATGATGATGTCGTTTCGGTCACCTGGCGTAACCACCAGCACACCAGGGCGGAGCAAAGCTACTGAATTGGGTGCTGCACTGGCAAACAGCACAATATCTTGAACGCGACGTTTTTCACTGTCACCAGGATTTACACTACGCGCTTGTAGTTGTGTGGCAACGTCTGTCATACGCAGTGCATTTAAGGAATCTTCCCAGGGAATGCAACCCAGAATCTGGAAACTGGGTTGGCGGAATAAGGTGGAATGATTTTTTAGCTGCTCAAACAGGGTGTCTGGGTGAGCCGTACGAATTTTATTGAGGATAACACCTAGCAAACGAGTATTCTGAGTCCCACCGAAAAATTGTGCCTGGATTTCAATGCGATCTGCAATTACTTGCAGTGCATCATCTTCAGCAGATGAAACCAGAATAATATCGGCATCGAGGCTGCCAGCCAATTTAGTATTTACGCGCGAGGCATAGCTGACATAGCGTGTGGGTACCATCCCTTCTACCACCATAACATCATAGCCTTCAGCAGCTTGCTGAAATTGCTGAACGATGTCTTCCATTAAATCGTCTATTTGACCTTCACTCAGTAGATGCTCTACCGTAGCCAAAGGAATTGGGGTGGGTGGAGTTAATCCCAATGTTCGAGAGATTAATTCAGTGGAATATTCCGAACCATGACTACCTGAATGTTGCTGGGCGATCGGCTTATAAAAACCTGTTTTGAGACCACCGTATTCCAGCGCTCGCACTAATCCTAGACTAGTTGAAGTCAGTCCAACGCCAAAACTGGTGGAAGTAATGAGGAAAGTATGCATGTCTTTTTATTTGCCTAGCGTAGAGATCAATGCAAAATTCTAAGTGTTATGCTGTGCTTGTTGATAATGCCTCAATATAGTTTCTGTCTCTTGTGCAATTTGTCGTTCTTCATCGGTGGGTACAACCAGAATACGGGTACTGCTGTTGGCATGAATGGTGCCAGCCTTACCTTGTATACATGCAGCATTAGCAATGGGATCAATATGAAGATTTAGTAAATGTAAATGAGCGATTGTTTTTTCACGAACGAGTGGTGAATTTTCGCCAATGCCGCCGGTAAAAACAACACCATCCAATCGAGGTAGCGCGCAACTGAGAGCTGCCAGTGATTTTGCCAAGCGGTAACAAAAAATCTCTATTGCCAATCGTGCTCCAGCATGACCAGCGAGCCGAGCTTGTTCCAGCGTGCGCATATCATTTGTTAGACCGGAAAGTCCAAGTAAGCCACTTTCCTTATTTAACAAGTGGTCAATTTTTTCTAGATTCCAACCCAACGTGCGGGCAAGATAACTATGCAGATTAGGATCAACATCACCACTGCGGGTGCCCATGACTATACCTTCCAGCGGGGTCAACCCCATGCTGGTATCTCGGCTTTCGCCATTTACAATTGCTGCTGTTGAACAGCCATTTCCCAGGTGCGCAGTTAGCCAACAGCTGTCGTGAATTGGTAGATCAACCATTCGCGCAGCGTATTGACTGACATATTGATGACTGATGCCATGAAAACCATAACGGCGTACACCATAATCACGGTAGAGTATTTCTGGCAGAGCATAGCGGTAGGCAGGTTCAGGTAATGTCTGATGAAAGGCTGTGTCAAATACAGCAACGTGAGGAAGATCGGGAAATAAAGCCTGAGCTGCTTCAATACCTAATAAATTAGCCGGATTGTGCAAAGGAGCAAGTTGTACGGTGGCGCGTACAGCATCCAATATGGTGGAGGTGATAATTTGTGCTGAGCTGAAGTATTCACCTCCATGTACAACACGGTGACCAATACCGATTAAGCGGGAGCCCGCAATTTCTCGTATTTTGGGCAGTATGGTGGCAAGTGCAGTGTGGTGAGTAGAAGGAGTGATTACCTGTGTATCTTTTTGATTATTTTGCTGCCAGTGTAACAGACCCTCATTTTGATCAGTTGCCAGTCGCTCCGCTAAACCGCTGAGTAAAAAAATATCTTGCGAGGGATTGATCAAGGCGAACTTGATGGATGAACTGCCGCAATTGATAACAAGCACCAGTTTTTGATCCATATATATTTCTTCCTAAAGCGTATAAAACCTACATCATGGAGGAATACGGTTGCTGATGCCAGTTGCGAGTGTCAGTATTTCATCAAATAAGGAGCGTTTGTTTGGCTAAAAAGTTATTAAATGGGTTGCTTGGTTTTGCTTATTTATTGGTGGAGCTAGCTCCACTACTGTTTTATTTCAACTATTCCATCTTGGCGGGCAATTCCTCGGATAATGCGCCCGGTGTGATTACGTACTTGTACCATTTCCCCTTCAGCGGCATCAGCCAATGCTTCACCTTCAATACTGACAGCAAACCCTGTACCCGTTGCTGTAAGCCGTACTTTCTGTCCTCGCGAGATCACATGTGGAGCACGGAGCTGATGCAGGCGTATCGGTTGGCCAGAACCTAGAAAGGTGACCGCTACTTTGCCAATTACTTGATCAGGATCTGTTGCTACCCCAGTCGGGATGCGCACTAGATCGGTCTCTTTGAGCACAATGTCTTGTGTATCCAATATTTTTCCTCGGCTAACGGGCTGGGCAGTATGGACAACGTTAGCCATTACTGCGATTTCAACAGGTACATATAGTGTCCAGTTGGTTTCATCTTGACAACGTATTCCTACCGAGAACTTTCCCCATAAGCGTCCACCAGGTGGCAGAAAAGGTTGTAGCTGATCACATGAATGTGCAATCTGACGTGTATCTGGTGCATTGGTCTTGATAGTAACGGTACCGGGCAAATGACGAGTTTCTGTGCGTACAAAATCCGTAACAATTCTAGCTATTGTTTCTGCAGTTGGATTGTCACTGGCAAAGGTCGTCATTGGGAGCAGAAGATTCATTAAGAATATGATTAATAATATTTTTATGTCCATGGCTGGGTGATTGCGCATCAGGGTGAGTGACTGAAGCTGGCAACTTCTTGCCGCTAGCGGCAATTTTTGCCGTATGTCCAGCATGGTATCGCTGCAACACGTTAGGTAATCCAGAAACTAAAGGGAGTTTATGGATTAGTTTGGTTGATTGGGTGATTAATAGCAGATTTTTCAGTTTGGCATGATTCCTGCTTATAAGCATAGTGATGACTTTGCAGGAGAGAAACATGATCAACAAACTGGATAACCTGCTTGAGCTTAATCAGCAAGCGCTAGGGTTACGAGCCGCCCGGCAGGAATTGTTGTCGGGAAATATTGCCAATGCTGATACACCAGGTTTCAAAGCAAAAGATTTTGATTTTGCTAAGGCAATGCAACATGCGCAATCATCGCATCAGATAAAAAATACTCTGGTAACCACCTCAGCAAGACACATTGGTTTATCTGATTTTAGGGCTATTACCGCTATACCAGAACAGTATCGTGTTCCGCAACAGCCTAGTATAGACGGTAATACCGTTGATATGGATACCGAGCGTATGCAGTTTATGGATAACGCCATGCGTTATGACGCAGGATTGACGTTTATCAATTATCAATTCCGAACCTTGTTATCAGCTATTAAAGAAGGAGCCTAATAGCCATGTCTCTATTTAGTGTATTCAACATAGCCGGTTCAGCAATGGCCGCGCAATCACAGCGATTAAACGTTGTAGCTAGTAATCTTGCCAATGCGGATAGCGCAACCAGCTCCACAGGGGAGGCCTATCGTTCCCGTCAGGTTGTATTTCGTACGATTGATGTTTCAGCAGATAAGGCAAAGGGCGTTAAGGTAGCAGGAATCGTGCATGATCCCTCCCCTATGCGCGTGGTCTATGACCCCAAGCATCCGATGGCAGATGAGAAAGGCTATGTCACTTTACCCAATGTCAACGTGGTGGATGAAATGGTCAACATGATGTCGGCTTCACGTTCTTATCAGAATAGCGTGGATATGATGAACGTGACCAAGACATTGTTGCAGAAAACTCTTTCGATTGGCCAGTAAGGAGAACAATCATGACTCAGGTACAAGATAGCTCCAGTATTTCCGAACTGCTGGCTTCTAATGGCAGCAGTATTAAAACTGTGCGCAAAGGTGAAGAGGATATGCAAGAGCGTTTTCTCAAACTACTGGTAACGCAAATACAGAATCAAGATCCGCTTAACCCAATGGATAACGCGGAAGTAACTAGTCAGATGGCACAGATCAGCACTGTTAGTGGTATCGATAAACTGAATACTACCTTGGAGAAGTTAGTAGCAGATTCTGATGCGCGGCGTTCTTTCGAGGCTGCCACCATGATTGGTCGTAGTGTGCTGATTCCAGGTGCGGATATGCAGTTAGAAAATCATGCTGGGATAGGTGGATTCGAGTTATCTGAGCCCGTAGACAAACTTGTCATCACCATCAAGGATGGTGCTGGTATTGCTGTACGCGATATCGATCTAGGGGCGCAACCGGCTGGTATCGGTACGTTTGCCTGGGATGGCTTGGCCAACAGTGGTAATGGTGCTGCTGATGGACAATACAGTTTCGTACTAAAGGCTGTACGTAACAATCAGGAAGTTGTCGCTTCTAGCCTGGCATTTGGCTCGGTCAGTAGTGCCCAGGCAAGCAAAGATGGCGCGCTATTAGAAGTGGGCAGGCTGGGGTACGTTGGTATGGATGACATTAAGAAAATATTTTGATCAGGAGAATAAATCATGGGTTTTCAGCATGGCTTAAGTGGTTTAAGAGCTGCGACCGCTAAACTGGACGTGACGGGTAACAATATCGCCAATGCCAACACGGTGGGTTTCAAACAATCACAAGCACAATTCAGCGATGTTTTTGCCAATGCGCTAGGAGGGGGCAGGAACCAGATTGGGATTGGTACCCAGGTGGCTGCCATTGCGCAGGAATTTACTCAGGGAAATGTCACGCCCACCAATAATCCGTTAGATGTGGCAATTACTGGTAACGGTTTTTTTCGGATAAGCAATAACGGCAGCATTAGTTATACGCGTAATGGCCAGTTTCATTTAGATGAGAATGGTTTTCTGGTCAACGCAAATAACTACAATGTTACTGGTTTTGCTGCAGATGCTTCCGGCCAGATTATTCCTAATATTCCAGTAGATTTGCGATTACCCACTTCGGATATGACTCCCAAACCAACTACTAATTTTATGGTAGGTGTCAATCTGGATGCACGTGAAGTGGTGTTGAGTGATACCTCTACGACTCCTCCTACAACTCCTCCTGCTTTTGATGCAACTAATCCACAGACCTATAACTACTCTACATCAGGAGAGGTGTTTGACAGTTTCGGCAATTCCCATGTAATGACTTTGTATTTTCAAAGAACTAATCCAGCTGCTCCGGTAGCTTCAGCTTGGGGGGTATTTGCAACCGTGGAGGGATCAACAGGTGGGGTGGTATTAAATGGAGGTGTTCCATTCCAGCTAGAGTTTGATTCCAGTGGAATAATGAGCACATCAGTTGCTCCAGTTGATGTTGAGGTAACCTTTGATGATCCTGCTGTACAACAACTTGATTTTAAACTTGATCTGATTCGTTCCACTCAGTTCGGCAGCAAATTCGGTGTCAACATGATGAATCAGGATGGTTTTGCTTCTGGGCGTCTGGCTGGATATAGCATTTCTGATAATGGAGAAATCAGAGGGAGTTATTCCAATGGCGTGACACGCACGCTTGGACAGCTTGTATTAGCCGGTTTCTCCAATCCGAACGGGCTTAGACCATTGGGAAATAACCAATGGGGTGAGACCGCTGATTCCGGTTTGCCACTGGTGGGGGCGCCACAAACTGGCATTCTGGGAGCATTGCAATCTTCCGCCGTGGAAGAATCCAATGTCGATTTAACCAGCGAATTGGTCAGCTTGATCATGACGCAGCGTGTGTACCAGGCCAATGCTAAAACTATTCAGACACAGGACGCAGTGATGCAGTCCATCATGAATATCTGATGGCATTTTATTAATCTTGGTTGAGTGAGTTTCTGAAATGGATAGACTGATTTATACCGCCATGACTGGTGCACTGCATACCATGACACAGCAGGCAACGGTTGCGCATAATCTGGCAAACGCTTCAACCACGGGTTATCGGGCACAGACAGATGCTTTTCGGGCGGTACCAGTTTATGGTGAATCGTTACCGACGCGCGCTTTTGTGCTGGATTCAACAACGGGTGCTGATTTTACACCGGGTGCAATTCAGCAGACGGATCGTCCGCTGGATGTGGCGATACAAGGTTCTGGCTGGATTGCAGTGCAGCTGCCAGATGGAACCGAGGCCTATACCCGGCATGGGAATCTCAAAATGGATGTCAACGGTATACTGCAGACCCAGCAAGGTTTTGATATCAAGGGCGAATCTGGTCCGATTTCTATTCCACCTAATAACCGTATTGCTATTGGTAAGGACGGCAGTATTTCAGTATTGCCGACTGACTCAAGGATTACTTCAGTATCGATCATTGGGCGAATCAAGCTGGTTGATCCACCAGCAGAGCAACTTGTCCGAGGAGAGGATGGCCTGTTTCGTTTGAAAGAAGGAGGGGAAGCTCCCGTCAGTGAAAATGTTGCTTTGATTGAAGGAGCATTAGAGAGCAGTAACGTTAATGTAATCAGCGAGATGGTCAAAATGATTACGTTGGCTCGTCAGTTTGATATGCAGATGAAGATGCTTGAAAACGCTCAGCAAAATGCCCAGCAAGCCAGTGAAATCATGACGTTGAGAGGCTGATCATGAATGGTGTTAAAAAATTATTGCAATTATTACTTCTGGCTTCCTGCGTCATTGCGAGTCGCGTGAGCGGCGCGGCAATCCAGTAACTTGATCACCATCGTCCTGGATTATTCCTCTTGATTACATTCGTAGTCGCAATAACGGAGACTATGGTTATGCCAGAAGCATTACTGAAAATGGTTGCATAAGCGTATTTAATTTTGCGAAAAGGATAAATAACATGGTTCGCTCATTATGGATATCAAAAACCGGTTTGGATGCCCAGCAAACCAAGATGGACGTAATCGCTAATAATCTAGCCAATATTAGTACCAATGGCTTCAAGCGGATGCGTCCGGTATTTGAGGATTTGCTGTATCAGACCATTCGTCAACCAGGCGCTCAGTCATCTGAACGTACTCGCCTACCCTCGGGGTTGCAACTGGGAACCGGGGTGCGACCGGTGGCAACTGAAAACATCTTTCTGCAAGGCAATCTGCAACAAACCGGCAATACCCGCGACGTAGCAATTCAAGGGGAAGGATTTTTTCAGATTTTGCTACCAGATGGTACGTTAGCTTATACCCGAGATGGTGCGTTTCAATCGGATCAGGATGGACAACTAGTCACTGCCAGCGGTTTTCCGTTACAGCCATCCATCACGATTCCGCCAAATACACTGAGTATTACTATCGGTCGAGATGGTACGGTATCTGTCCTGACAGCAGGTTCAGCCACGCCATTGCCGGTTGGCAATATTCAGTTGACTACGTTTATTAATCCAGCTGGCTTGCAGCGCTTTGGAGAAAATCTTTATCTCGAAACCATGAGTAGTGGCGTACCTAATCCCGGTATTCCCGGTACGGATGGGATTGGGTTGCTAAATCAGGGATTTGTAGAAACTTCCAACGTAAATGTGGTGGAAGAGCTGGTTGAGATGATCCAGACGCAGCGTGCGTATGAAATTAATTCTAAATCAATTCAGACTTCTGATCAGATGTTGGCTCGTTTAGCTCAGTTATAAGCGTGGTTTGATTGGTATTACCGGCGCATTCCTCTTTATATCTAATTAGGAATACAGTGAAGTTTTACGAATCAACAGTACTCTGGAGTAATTGAATCATCAATGAAAAATCCTAATCATCCGGTTTTATTGGTATTGCTTGCAATTGTTTGCATGATTTCAGGATGTGCAATTACCCCTGCACCGAAGATACAGCAACCGATGACGATGCGTCCCCCTGAGCCGCTTATCGTGCCAGCGAGCCAAACTAATGGTGGTATTTATCAAGCGGCGTTTAGCTACCAGGGAGGAGCGCGCTACATCCCATTATTTGAGGATCGGCGTGCACGTGGGATTGGAGACACCATTATTGTCGTGCTGAATGAAAAGACCAATGCGAGTAAGAAAACCGGTAGCAATGCGCAACGTAATAGTGAAATTGATTTTTCAGTTCCTTCGTTTCTCGGTTTGCCGTTTAAGAGCTTATTTCAAGATATTGATGTTGAAGCTCAGTCAAAAAACAAGTTCGATGGTAAGGGAGAGAGTTCTAGTAACAATAATTTCACTGGCACGATTACGGTAACCGTGATTGATGTTCTGCCGAACGGTAATCTGTTAGTGAGCGGTGAAAAACAGATTGGCATCAATCAAGGGCATGAGTTTATCCGATTATCGGGAGTAGTTAACCCGATTAACATCATGAACAATACTGTGTCATCGGTGCAAGTGGCTGATGCACGCATTGAATATCGCGGTAACGGTTATCTGGATGAGGCGCAAACCATGGGTTGGTTGTCGCGTTTCTTCTTGTCAATTTCACCTTTTTAAATTCACTGGAGCCGATCATTATGACTTTTTTCAGATTGATTCTGAGTTTCGGGTTATTGAGTGGCTTGCTCGCTTCCCTTCCTTGTTCGGCTGAGCGTATTAAGGATTTGTCCAGCATTCAAGGGGTACGTGCTAATCAGTTAATTGGTTATGGGTTGGTGGTCGGTCTGGATGGCACAGGAGATCAGACTCAACAGACACCTTTTACTGTACAGAGTATTCTCAGTATGTTGGGACAACTAGGTGTGAATTTGCCACCAGGTACTAATTTACAATTACGTAACGTAGCATCCGTTATGGTGACGGCCACACTTCCCGCTTTTGCTAAACCGGGGCAGCAAATTGATGTGACCGTTTCTTCTATAGGTAATGCCAAGAGTTTGCGTGGTGGAACGCTGCTGATGACTCCTTTAAAGGGAATTGATAATCAGGTATATGCCGTGGCACAGGGCAGCTTGGTAATCGGGGGAGCAGGTGCTAGTTCGGCTGGCAGCAGTGTACAAATCAACCATTTGGGAGCTGGACGGATTAGTGCTGGCGCCATTGTGGAACGTGCTGTGCCAACAGTATTGGGACAGGGTGAATATGTTCACCTGGAATTACACGATACAGATTTTACAACTGCGCGACGGATTGTCGATACGATTAATCGCCGCTTTTCGTACGGAACTGCTACTGCATTAGATGGACGGGTGATTCAGTTGCGTGCTCCTGTCAACAATAATCAACGGGTTACGTTTATTTCGCAGATCGAGGATCTGGAAGTCATGCCGGCACAAGGAGCCGCAAAAGTAATCATCAATGCTCGCACGGGTTCGGTTGTGATGAATCAGATGGTGACGCTGGAGCCTAGCGCAGTGGCGCATGGCAATCTTTCCGTGGTGATCAATACACAGCCGATTGTGAGTCAGCCTGGGCCTTTCTCGCAGCGTGGCGAGACGGTGGTGGTGCCTCAATCACAAATAGAAGTGCGCTCAGAAGAGGGTAATTTAATGTTATTACCGGGATCAGCCAGGTTAGCCGATGTGGTGAAAGCGCTTAACGCAATTGGCGCTACTCCACAGGATTTATTGGCTATTTTGCAGGCACTCAAGGCAGCAGGATCATTGCGGGCTGAGCTGGAAATTATATGATTAATTCACCTGATATTTCTGGTCAGCTGGCAATTGATGCGCAAGCGGTTGATCGTTTGCGCAATCAGGTTCGTGATAATCCGCAAGCAGGATTGAAGCAGACGGCAAAACAGTTCGAGGCGTTATTTCTCAATATGCTCATGAAAAGCATGCGTGAAGCCACCCCTAAGGATGGCTTGTTTGATAGTGATCAATCTCGTTTTTATACCCAAATGCTTGATCAGCAACTGGTACAAAATCTATCCGATAAAGGAATAGGTTTAGCGGATATGATCGTGAAACAGCTGGCGCAAACTATCGATAAAGAGCAAGCTGGAGCCATTGATAAGGCTAGCGTGCTGGCAGATGAAATAGTTGGAGAGAATGTACAACCGCTGGTTTCGTTGATGCCCGGAAAAATCAAGGATCTGCCCTCTCAGCTTTGGACAAATCTTAATCGTTCAGTCGCCAAACCAAGTTTTTCACCGATTATGCCCTTATCACCAAGCAACCGGATCGGAATTGCTGCTAGTTCGGAAGTAATGGATGATCCTGCTATGTATACGGTGGATCAGCCACGAGAATTTGTGCTCAATGTTTTGCCACATGCACGTAAGGTGGCACGTGAAACGGGAATTCCTGAGCACTTTATGATTGCTCAAGCAGCATTAGAAACCGGCTGGGGTAAACACCAGATTCGTCAGGCAAATAATCAGCCAAGCTTTAATTTGTTTGGTATTAAGGCAAGTGAGAGCTGGAATGGAAAGGTGGTGGAAGCAGTGACCACTGAATACATAGATGGCAAACCACAAAAACTCCGGGAAAAATTTAGAGTCTACGATTCCTATGAGGAAGCATTCCGTGATTATGCAAGATTATTGCAAAACAACCCTCGTTATGCGGCGGTGGCAAAAAGTCGCAGTGCGACTGCCTTTGCTTGGGGATTGCAGCAAGCTGGCTATGCAACCGATCCATCTTACGCAGAAAAACTACTGAAGATTATCAACAGTGCTGCGCTGAGTATTTAATATCAAGTGCCACTGTGTATTTGGTGATATTCGTAATGATTAGCTTAATCCCATCGGAATTTTGCCGTAAACAGAATGAAATGATTCACGAAAACCAAGGATAAAGTGATGACAAACAGTATGATGAGTGTGGGGGTTTCCGGGTTGCAAGCTGCACAGACAGCGTTGCTAACAACCAACCACAATATTAGCAATGCAATGACACCCGGTTACAATCGGCAACAAGTGATCCAGAATTCCAATATCCCATTTGCCAACAGTCACGGATTTCTTGGAAGAGGGGTGCATATCTCAACGGTACAGCGTGTTTATAGCCAATATCTGGATAGCCAGTCGCTTCAGGCTCAAGCACAAAGCAGTCAGCTGGATAGCCATTACAACGAGATTAAACAGATTGATAATCTGCTGGCAGATACTACTTCCGGGCTAACGCCAGCGTTGCATAATTTTTTCAATGCCGTTCAGGATATGGCTTCTAATCCTTCTTCAATTCCTTCTCGACAAGCAGTGTTAAGTAACGCCGAAGCGCTGGTTGCCCGGTTCCAGTCAATGGATCAGCGTTTATCGGAAATACGTGAAGGTGTGAATAGTCAGATTACCAGTAACGTGACCGAGATCAATTCGCTTGCACAACAAATTGCTGGCTTGAACGCCAATATTCAGACGATGGAAGGATATGCCAATGGGCAACCTGCCAATGATTTGCTCGATCAACGCGATGCGCTGATTCGCAATCTGAGCCAGTTTGTCAATGTGAGTGTAGTGCAGCAAAATAATGGCCATTACAACGTTTTTATTGGCAATGGTCAGTCACTGGTGGTTGGATCCAGTGCTATGGCTCTCAAGGCTGTACCTTCATCTGGTGATCCGCAGCGATTGACAGTGGCTATGGATTTAAATAATGGCGAAGTGTTATTACCTGAGCATCAATTACAAGGCGGTAGTCTAGGAGGATTGCTGACCTTCCGCAGTGAATCGCTGGATTCTATCCAGAATGGATTTAATCAGCTAGCGCTGGGGTTTGCTCAAACCTTTAATGCACAGCATGTTCAGGGAAAGGATCTGCTAGGTGGAGCAGGTGGCGATTTTTTTGTCGTCACGGATCCAAATCGTGCCGCGGACAGTATCCGAGTGGCGATCAATGATCCGGCAAAGATTGCGGCAGCAGATAGTGCTGGTGGTGTGACGAATAACCAGAACGCATTGTTGCTGGCAGGGTTACAGACAAAGAATACTTTGCAAGGTGGAACTGCATCCTATCAATCAGTTTATGCCAGTCTAGTTAGCCAGGTGGGTAACAAAACCCGTGAACTGGAAGTGACCAGCAAGGCACAGGAAAGTTTGTTAACGCAAACTGATCAGGCAAGACAATCGCTGTCTGGTGTTAATCTGGAGGAAGAAGCGGCCAACTTGCTGCGTTACCAACAGATGTTCCAGGCTTCTAGCAAGGTAATCGAAGTCAGCAACTCATTGTTTGATTCATTGCTCAGAATCTGATCCGTTTTTGACAGAAAAGGAATTTATCATGCGTGTAAGTACTAGCACACTATACGATCAGGGCGTTAGATCCATGTTGCAACAGCAGGAGGGTATGTTCAAGCTGCAGCAACACCTTTCTTCTGGTAAACGCATTATGACACCCTCGGATGATCCGGTTGGGGCAGCGCGCGCACATGAATTAGTGCAATCGCTTTCCCTAAATGAACAATATACAGATAACCGTTACCGAGCTATCGATAGTCTGCAACAAGTGGATAGCACGTTAGGTAGTATTTCCAATGTAATCCAGAATATACGTACCATAGCAGTAGCCGCTGGTAATCCAGCTTATTCCGATAACGAACGGCAGATGATGGCGGCTGAAGTGCGTGGTCATTTCGCGGAATTATTAGGATTGGCGAATACCAAAGATGAGCAGGGTAATTACCTGTTTTCTGGTTTTAAGGGAGATACGCAACCGTTCATTGAGCAATCTGCTGGTGTAGTGACTTATCAAGGGGATCAAGGGCAACGGTTGATACAAGTTTCTGGTTCTCGTCAGTTGCCAATCAGCGAAACTGGTGATGCTATTTTTGAACCGGGTGGTCAGAGTTTGTTTGATACAGTTAATGATTTTATTACAGCACTAGAAGCAACCCCTGGAGGAGGCGCTGCATTGAATAGTGCGGTGAGTGATGCATTGGGAGAACTTGATGTGGCGCTGGATAATGTCTTAAGTAAGCGTGCAACGGTAGGATCAGGATTACAGGAGATCGATGCATTGCAACAGATTGGCGAAGATACTGCTGTTCAATACCAGCAAACACTCTCTCGCCTGCAAGATCTGGATTTCGCACAAGCTATCTCCGATATGGTGCGTCAGCAGGCATTACTTGAAGCTGCACAAAAAACCTTTACCCGTGTAACAAGTTTATCGCTGTTCAATAGCATTTAAATAGCTATCAGGAAAGAGTGATGGGCTTTACCAGCTTGCTACCTTAGTTCTGGCTGGTAAAAGTTTGAATGATTCCATAGTGGCCGCTGGTTAGCCAATCAGATTGTAGTTGTAGGGTTTTAGCAGCGATGTCAGTCGAGAGGCCGACCAGTACTTCTGATTTGAGCGTACGTAAAAACAGAGCTGATCGACCAAAATGCTGCAACAGATAATCTTTCTTCGTAGTATGCGGCCAGCGGCGGTCGCCAGCAAAGAAGCGATAATTCAGATCACCCTTGAAAATAACCAGTTCCGCATTTTCAAAAGTTTCACAAGTAAGCGTTTTATTTTCATAAAAACTGGCGGGTAATCCCAATGCAGGGCTGCTCCGAAGTGTGAGTCGGTTTTCCTGTAACAGTCGAATAATGTCTTTTCCCAGAGTATGTGCGGTTGGGATCGGTGAAATTTCTAATTTCTCGATAAAGTCTTTTAGATTGGTCATGGTCATATCTGAAACAAACATGGGCCAGGGTCGCACGTGAGCCACAACTTGTGAACAACACTGGCTGATCCGCCGGATCAGCAGCAAATCTGCCAGGCTATCTATTCCAGCATTATCAAATACAACATCAATCCGCCGCATCCCGGAATCGAATAATCGTTTCACTGCATCACTTTCATCCACAAGCAATGAAATTTGCTCGACATCAGGAATAACCTGTTGACTGAGGTCAGCTGTATTACCAATAACTGACCAGTGCAACAGTGTTTCAATATCACAATCAGGATCATAATAATCAGCTGGCGAGGCAAGTGCTTTGATCGCTTGTAAGTTGGCAGTTTGTTTGGCTACCTGGAAAGGATCAACTGGTGTTGTCGTGGTATAACCGAAAGCCAGTAAAATCCGCGCATAAAAATAAAGTTCAACGGTAAGAAACGGCATCTCATTCCAGTAGCGTCCGCAATATGGCTCGATTATCTGATCAAGTGAGCCAAAAATGCTTGGAGGCAATGGGGTGATGCTGGCCGTATGCATTTCTGTTGCTAATTGTTGTAAAGCACGCGCAGTAGTCTCATCAGCATCGTCAAGGAGCTTGTTCAGGATGACGGGTAAGCGTTTTTGCAGGGAAAAGGCGGCAAAGGAACCTGCTTCCTGGGTTGTTAGGTAAGGTGGGGCAGAGGTCGGCTGATATCGAGACATAATGATATGCTTAAGAAAGGTGATGAAGTGAGTCATTGTACCGAGAGGGCTGCGAAGTAGCCATTTTCTGCAACTAGTGTATGGATAGCAAAAAGGAACGGTAGATATGGAATGGTTAATCAAGCAACGCAGCATACGATTATGGTTACTGAGCATGCTAATGACAGCTCCTGGTATCGGTTGGGGCGAACCTGGTGTGAGTCGTCTAGCAATCTATGGCGGTTATCCGCTTATTTTTCCTGAAGTGTGGATAGGAGGCGGTTTTTCATATTTTCCTTTCTATATGCAGCCGCTACCAATTTATCCGGAAGTGACAGGATTGTACCCCTGCTTTCCGTTTGGTAGCTGTATGGTATGGCAACCTTATCGGAAATATGAATGGCGCAACAAGCAAAAACTACCAGAACCGGTATTCAGACGCGGAGAACCGTTAGTGGATGAAGCGATGGAAGCATGGCGGGCAAGATTACGCCCGGCTGCTGAGCCGTTTCGTACCGACGAACAATCAATTAAACCTGCATTTCGCGAACACAGTTTGATTCGACCGGAATATAAGGGAGTGGGCAGTGTACTTCCTCAATTTTCAGCGGATAACCCAAAGAAAAATACCGAGAATAACGAGTACGAATCATCAGATGACTAACAGAATTCAAATACGAGTGTGTTCATCCCCTGATGAACAGGTGTTGTCATTGATTGGCCAGGCAACTTTTCTGGAAGCATTTGCTGGTGTACTGAATGGACACAATATTCTTGCGCATTGCGCCAATGCTCATTCCATTGAATGCTACCGCAGTTGGTTAGCGGACAGCCGTTACAAGCTGTGGCTGGCTGAAATCGACCCAGGTAATGCACCAGTTGGTTATGTGGTGGTCTCACCCCCTGAAATATCATTGCCAGATCTTTCTGAGCACGATCTGGAGCTGAAACGTATTTATATTTTCAGTAAATTTCAGAGACAAGGTTTCGGAAAAAGATTATTGCAGGAAGCGATAACTGAGGCACACGCTCGTTCAGCAAAACGATTATTACTCGGCGTGTATGAACATAATCATGCAGCAATCAGGTTTTATACCCACATGGGCTTCCAGCAAGTAGGGACACGTAAATTTAATATGGGCGGGCTCGAGTGTGATGATTACATTATGGCACTGGCGCTTGCTTCCGAGTCTGCTCATTCGGGAAATATATTGTAAACTGCTTGTTTTACACGGTGTGTGTTCATCTTTCATAAAAGTGGCCGTGTAATCAATCATCTTGAACGGATAACAACAATATGACCAGAAATGTAAACTGTATCAAACTTGGGCGTGAGGCGGAGGGGCTGGATTTTCCACCCTATCCTGGTGAGCTAGGTAAACGGATTTTTGAAAATGTTTCCAAGGAAGCCTGGAATCAGTGGATTAAGCATCAAACGATGTTGGTGAATGAAATGCGCCTGAGTATGGCGGATATCAAAGCGCGTAAGTATCTTGCAACTCAAATGGAAGCCTATTTTTTTGGTGAAGGAGCTGATCAGCCGGTAGGTTATGTCCCCCCTGAAAAATAAGTCATTGTTGTTTCCCATACCTTAGAAAATGATTGATTGTGGTCAATAACGAACCGGAAAAGCCATCAGCTATCAAGCCAGAGATGCCGCTGGTAAAGCAGTTTCTAAATCGTGAGCTTAGCCAGATTGAATTTAACCGTCGGGTTCTGGCGCAAGCAGAGAATGAGGCGACTCCTTTATTAGAGCGTTTACGTTTTATCTGCATTGTCAGCAGCAATCTTGATGAATTCTTTGAAGTGCGTGTTGCTGGACTGAAGGAACAAATCAAGCTGGATTCTCCCGGATTTGGGCCGGATGGTATGTCACCAGGTCAAACATTTGAACGTGTATCCGGGCAGGTACACGAGCTGATTGCTCATCAATATCAGTTACTCAACGACGCCATTCTGCCAGCATTGGTGGAACAGGGTATCTGTTTTTTACGGCGCGATGTTTGGAATGATCAGCAGCGTGAATGGATTCGGGACTTCTTTTTCCGTGAATTGATGCCGATGCTGACTCCGATTGGTCTGGATCCGTTACATCCGTTCCCGCGTGTGTTGAATAAAAGCCTGAACTTTGCAGTTGGATTAGAAGGAAAAGATGCGTTTGGCCGTAACTCCGGCGTTGCAATTGTGCAAGCGCCGCGTATCCTGCCGCGCTTGATCCGGTTGCCAAAAGAGGTAGCAAGTTATCCCTATAGTTTTGTATTTTTATCTTCCATTATTCATGCGCATGTTGGTGAGCTTTTTGCCGGTATGCATGTGACCGGCTGTTATCAGTTCCGTGTTACTCGCGATAGCGATTTGTATGTAGATGAAGAAGAAATCAAAAATCTACGGGTTGCATTGCAGGGTGAATTGTCACAACGGCATTTGGGAGATGCAGTTAGGCTAGAAGTGGCGGATAACTGCTCGCAGCAAATGGCAGAGTTTCTGTTGGAACAGTTTGCTCTCAAGAATGAAGATTTATTTCAGGTAAACGGACCAGTAAATTTAGCGCGGATGATGCAAGTGTTTGATCTAATAGATCGACCTGATCTCAAGTTTCCCCGGTTTATTCCTGGTTTGCCCTTTTTACCTCGAAAAAAGAAGGGACATAATATTTTTGAGGTGATCAGCAAGGGCGATATTTTGTTGCATCATCCTTACCAGTCATTTCAACCAGTTATTGAATTTATCCAGCAAGCCAGTACTGATCCCGATGTGATGGCAATCAAGCAAACGGTTTATCGTACTGGTTCTGATTCAACGCTGATGGAAGCGTTAGTGACCGCTGCCAAACTAGGCAAGGAAGTGACGGTGGTGGTGGAGCTGCTTGCCCGTTTTGATGAAGAAGCCAATATCAACTGGGCTAAACGGCTGGAAGAGGTGGGAGCGCATGTCATCTATGGCGTCTTTGGTCACAAGACACATTGCAAGATGGCAATGGTGGTGCGGCGTGAAGCAGGACAACTGAAGCGTTATGTTCACCTGGGAACAGGTAATTATCATTCAGGGACAGCGCGGATTTATACCGATTTCGGTTTACTGACTTGTCATGAGGAAATTTGCTCTGATGTTGGGGAAGTGTTCTTGCAGTTAACCGGATTAGGCAAGGCAAGCAAACTGCGGCATCTCTGGCAATCTCCCTTTAACTTACACAGCCAGATTTTGAACAGTATTCAGCAGGAGATAAAGCATGCGACTGCAGGAAAGCCGGCAGCTATCATTGCCAAGATGAACGCCTTGCTGGAGCCAGCTGTTATTCAGGCGCTGTATGCAGCTTCTGCCGCTGGGGTGAAAATTAATCTAATCGTGCGAGGTGCCTGTGCGCTTCGTCCTGGTGTGGTCGGATTGTCGGAAAATATCCATGTACGTTCTATTGTGGGACGCTTTTTGGAGCATACCCGTATCTTTTATTTCCTGAATGGCAAACAACATAATGTTTATTTAGCCAGCGCTGACTGGATGAGCCGAAATTTCTTCAGGCGCGTGGAAATCTGCTTTCCTGTGCTCGATCCACGGCTGAAAAAACGAGTCATTGCGGAAGGATTAAAGCCATATCTACGTGATAACGTACAAGCCTGGGAAATGGATGGCGATGGTCATTACAAACGTAAATCTGCTAGAAAAAATAACCGCTTCAGCGCACAGGAAGTTTTACTTGAGAAACTGGCGGCAGTGAAGCAGGAAGCAATGGAATAATTTTGTCTATCCGCTATACGGGAGCATGCGTACTATAGTCGCTGGCGATTTCTTGTCCCATGCCATCGAAATTTTCCATAATTTCTTGCGCACGTAATAACGCTGCTTCAACATGCGGCAGAATATTTTTTTGTCCAATACTGTTGATAATGGTTGATCGCTCCAGCATGCGTGTGGGTTGATCACGCATACCACACAGCAATAAGGTTTTACCTGCTTGTTGCAGCCGCTCAGGTAGACTTTCCAGTGCATGTAGTCCGGTTGCATCAATGGCAATCATATCGTGCAGATTTAAGATAACAATAGGCGCGAACTGGGTGAGGTCTGCTGTTTTTTCTAGCAGTTTGTCGGTCGCGCCAAATAAAAATGGTCCGTGAATACGTAAGATTGAAACGTAAGGTGGCAATCCTCTATCGTGTAAACTGTGGGCACGGCCACTCTGAATATATTCATCCGTTACGGCGTACACTGAGGTTGTTTGTGATACACGATAAATGTATAGCAAAGCAGCCAGTACAATCCCAACTTCGACTGCAACGGTTAAATCAGCTAATACGGTTAGGCTGAAAGTGGCGAGCCATACTGTCTGATCAGCGACGGAAAGACGCATAATGACACGAATTTCTTTCCATTCTCCCATGTTGTAAGCCACCACAAAGAGTACCGCTGCGAGTACGGTCAATGGAATAAAGCGTGCCAAGGGTGCGGCAACCAGTAAAATGAGTAAAAGCGTGAGGGCATGAATAATACCTGCGATGGGAGTTTTGGCGCCAGAGCGGATATTTGTTGCTGTACGTGCGATGGCACCGGTAGCGGGAATACCTCCGACTAATGGGGTTGCCAGATTTGCTACACCCTGTGCAATCAGTTCTGCATTAGAGTTGTGTTTATCGCCACTCATTCCATCAGCCACTACTGCAGAAAGTAGGCTTTCTACTGCAGCAAGTAGCGCAACAGTTAGTGCAGAAGGCAGTAATGGGATAATCAGATCAGGCTGAAAAGAGGGTATTGTTAGCGTGGGTAAACCAGTTGGAATATCACCGAATTTGCTACCAATAGTCTCAATTGGCAAATCCAAAACCATAGCAAGCGTGGTACCTAAGAGTAGGGCTACGATTGAACCTGGAATACGTTTGTTAAGGCGTGGAAACAGCAAAATAATTGCTAATGAAGCGCTTGCCATCAATACAGCCGATATATTAATCGTATCAATGTGTGCCCAAAGCATGGCAATGCGCTCAATAAATTCGCTAGGGGCTGCGGGTGTTTGTAATCCCAGAAAATCTTTGATTTGTGTTGAGGCAATAAGCAATGCGATGCCGTTAGTAAAACCAATGATTACTGGACGTGGAATAAATTTAACTGCAGTACCCAACCCAGTAGCGCCCATGATGACCAGGATCACACCAGCCATCATCGTGACCATCAATAAACCAGAAAAACCGAATCGAATAATAATATCTGCAACAATCACTACAAATGCGCCAGTTGGACCGCCAATTTGTGTGCGTGAACCACCGAGTGCCGAGATGATGAATCCGGCTACGATTGCTGTGTAAATCCCCGATTGCGGAGTGGTGCCTGAAGCAATGCCGAAAGCCATCGCAAGTGGTAAGGCAACCAGGCCAACCGTTAAACCAGCAATTAGATCCGCTATAAAATCCTGTAGGGAATAGCTACGCAGGCATAAAACAAGTTTGGGCAACCACTTGTTACTATCGGAAATATATTTGTTCACTATTTTGTAGCATCCGTTTAATTCATTGGGATTCGTTAAGTTTCTGAAGCATTATTACGGATTCTTCCATAAATATCTGCAAGTAACTGTGTTCAGTATCGGTAACGTTGATCAGGAAAATTAGGAGTTGTCTAATCTTAACTGTGCTTAGAGCATAATCTTTCTTGGGTAATTTCTCCAATATGGGGCGTGCCAGTCAGTGCCATGGTCATTTCTAGCTCGTCGCGCAGCAGGCGAATGACATGGGCTACACCGATTGCGCCGACAGTTGCCAGTCCCCAGATGTAGGGACGACCAATCATGACAGCGTCAGCACCAAGTGCAAGCGCTTTGTAAACATCGCGCCCACTACGGATACCGCTATCAAGTAATACTTTTCCACGACCGGATACCGTATTGACGATATCAGGTAGGCAGGCCAGGCTAGTGGGTGCGCCATCCAGCACGCGCCCGCCGTGGTTAGATACCACCATCCCATCACATCCCAGCGCTATTGCTTTTGCAGCATCCTGCGGATGCAGAATACCCTTGACCAGCAACGGCAACGTGGTTTGATCTCGTAACCAGGCAAGGTCTTCCCAACCTGGTGCTCGCGCCATCCAGCCATCAAACACCTGGTTTTGTCCGAATGGAAGTGTTAGGTGTGATGCGGAAGGATCCAGATTCACTGCATTAATACTGGCGGGTAGTTGAATGGTAGCCTGTTTGATTGGCGCATCTACTGTGAACAGGATGGTCTGATAGCCTGCTGCAATTGCTCGATGTAATAGTTTTAATGTACGTTCGCGGTTTTCCTGCCAGTACAGTTGAAACCATAGGGGTTGTCCGGCTGCATTGATAATTTCTTCTAGTGTTTGACTGGCAAGGCTACTGACACAAAATTGTCCTTCCTGTGCGATTGCAGCCATGGCACTGGCAGATTCTCCATGCGGATGATAAAGGCGCTGATAGGCGAGTGGTGCCAGGATGATGGGATGGGCGTATGTTTGACCAAATAGTGAAATACGGGTGTGACCACCGCGTACGTCGGCCAGGGGGCGGGGAATTAGTTGAATGTGGTCAAATGCGTGCTGATTAGCTTGTAAGGTGAGCTGATTGCCACTACCTTCTTCCAGATAGCGCCAGATTTCAGGGGTTAGGCGTGCTTTTGCATAGGGTTGGTAATCAGAAGGATTTTGGATGGCTTCTGGAATGGTAGCAAGCTTGGGTAATGGTTCACCCATTTAGCTGTCAGCCCATTGACGCAGTAGATTGTGATAGGTGCCGGTCAGGCTGACGACTGCATCGGTTTCACCGATGTGCTGGCGCAGTTGTAGCAAAGCCATGTCCATTTCGTACAACAGACGACGTTGGCTGGGATCGCGTACCATACTCTGGATAAACATGAAGCAAGCGATTCGCTCCCCACGGGTTACGGGTGTAACCTGATGTACGGAAGAAGAGGGGTAGATGACCATGCTACCCGCCCGCAATTTTATGCCATGTTGACCGAAGGTATCGTTGATCACCAGCTCGCCGCCCTCATAACTTTCTGGGTCAGACAAAAATAAGGTAGCTGAGACATCAGCACGTACATAACCGCCACCATCCGGCAATAGCCGCATGGCGTTGTCCACATGGAAGCCGTAATGGTTGGCTTTTCCGCTGTAGCGGTTGAAGAACGGCGGCATGATTTTCTTCGGCAATGCCGCGGTGAAAAACAGCGCATTACGGTTCAGCGCGCCGAGTATCAGCCTGCGTAGCGCTAGCAAATGTAACGCATCTTCTGGTAGCTGCTGATTGTTTTTAACCAATGCTGCTTGTGTACCGGCGGTAATTCGTCCGCTGACCCAGGCAGATTTAGCAAGCATCTCTCTTGCTGCTGCCAGTTCCTCTGGCGTTAAGACATCATCAATAGTTAGCAGCACTGGATTACAGAGTGAGTTAGAACTTGTATTCGGCTGTCATGATTACTCGACGACGCTGTCCAGGAACAGTAAATGGACCATTATCATAGATAGCATCATAGTAAGTGGTATTAAATATGTTCTGTACATTTAATCGCATCGCCCATTTGGGTTGTTCATAAGCTACCATGGCATCCCAGCGCATGTAGGCAGGAGCGGTGTTTGGATGGAACTTGGTTTCACCTGGCATGGTAGGAATTGGACCGGTACCACTCGGATTATAGCCGTAACGCTTGCCTTTGACTTCGACACCCCCGCCGACTTTCCAGCCATAGGGCAGTTTGTAGGTGGTCCACAGATTAAAAGTGTAGGCAGGCGTGTTGCGTGGGCGTTTACCTTTGTAATCCGGATTGGCGGAAGTCAGTACACCTGTTGTCGCGTTAATGTTTTCAGCAACTTCCAGAATTTCTGCATCCATTAAGGCTAAACCGGAGAATACTTCCCAGTTGGGTGTAATACGTCCGGCCAGCTCCAGCTCGATACCATTTGTACGGCGTTTCTTAGTGAGAATGGCAGCAGTGGATTCCAAGTCAGTATTACGTTCCCATTTCTTTTCTGCGTGATAGAGCGCGGTACGTAATGCCAGATCACCATCGAACAACAGCCATTTTGTTCCGATTTCCTGGACATTACTGCGTTCTGGTGGCAAGGGCTGAACGGTCAGCTGATACAAATCGGCTGTCGGGCTGAATGAGCTGCTGGACGACACATAGAAATGGGATTCGGGTGAAAAGTGATAGGATAGTGCCGCACGTGTACTCCATTCACCATAATTCAGCTTGGGGGAGGTTAAGCTGGAATATTTTGCGCGCATTTCATCACGCCTTCCTCCCAGGGTGAGTTTCCATTTTGGAATAAACTCCACCGTATCCTGGACATAGACAGCATAAGTATCGGAATTGAAGGCAACTGGATTTCCTGTTGTATTAACTTTGTAGGGGTAGAACATTGGTGGATTGGCCGAGGTTGTTCCACCAAAATTCTGCAGGGAATGGCGGAAACTGTCTTCATTCAGATATTCTCCCCCCAGCAGGAAATCGTGATTCATGCCAAACAAATGGAACCGGTGGTTGTAATCGGTTTGTACAGTAATGGTTGTGTAATCCATGGTACGGGTTGGGCCGCCATTACACGATGTGGGTGTATTACATATTTTGGCTTGTGCATTGGGTGCAATCGTCAGGCTGGGGGTACGCGCCCAGTAACTGCGTTCGTAATCAGCATAGCGGACTTGTGTGCGCCATTCACTGGCAGGTGAAAAGCGGTGGGTAAAGCTGGCAGTTGAGATATTGACGGTACCTTTATCAAAGGTATTATTGGTTCCCCAGTAATATTTCACCGGGAATTTCTCCTGTGGTTTGCGGGTTGTGCTATCGAAACTGACGCCATAATCCGGCTTGTCATCAACCGTTGTGTAGATATGGCTCAAAATCAGTTCATTATCGGTGTTAAGCCCGATACCCAGGCTGGCAGCCACACCGTCCCGTTCAAGTGTTGGTCTGTCGTTGGCTTCCGGATTTTTACGCCAGCCGCCATCAAACCGTTTCATTCCATTGAAGCGGAAAGCGATGGTATCGGTGATCTGTTTGTTGAAATCACCAGTTAGCTCGTAATAACCATACATACCAATACTACCGGTAATTTTTCCCTTGTCGCCCAAATGGGGTACCTTGGTGACCTGATTGATGACGCCACCAGCCTGGCCGCGGCCAAACAGCATGGCGCCGGCACCACGCAATACATCCACCTGTTCCAGATAGAAGGTTTCACGATTGTATTGTGCGGTATCACGGATACCATCCAGATAGATATCGCCAAACGTATAGAAACCGCGCAACATCATATTATCGCCGGAACGCCCGCCCTCGGCAGCATTGAAGGTTAACCCGGCCACGTTGCGCAACGCATCCTTGAGCGAGCTCACCTGCTGATCTTCCATCAGCTGGTTGGTGACAGTAGTCACTGCCTGCGGAATGTCGTGTGGATCTTGTAAGGTTTTTCCAACGCGAGTAGTCGTGGCGCGATAGCCATCTTCTACAACTTCTGCGCCTGCTTGTACTTTGATGACTGGTAGTGTTGTCGTTTTCGAAGCGGTATTTTCTTCAGTACCTTCTGCGGCAAAAGCACTGATTGATAGTCCGCCGACCATTAGTGCTGCACCAATGGGTAGCAGCGATTTTTGTTGTTGCGACATGCAATTTCCTTATAAAAATTTGTAATAAATTATTTGAAATATCAGATGAGAGATGTGATAGAGGAAGCGAACTAACAAGAATGAGAAAATAATGCTGGCTGTATGAAACCGCGATCTCAAAATGACATTGTGATTCATTAAAAAAAGCTGAATGAGAGATGATTTGAAGGAATGCATACAAATAATAATGAAAGCAACATAATCACCTTATAAATGAGAACAATTCTAATTTAAATTATTATTATTTTCAATATTCGTAATGACTTGATGTGAAACTGGATATTGTCGATAGCATTATTGCGGTACCAAGTCAGTTTTGTCGGTAGTGAAACGTAACGCTGCATGAAACTATGCGAGTAGTGTGGACGAATGCATACATCCTTATCCGATAAATAGGGCTAATCGAGGGGATAAAAGTGGTGTTCAGTTGATCTTGAAATATCGGAAGTAGTGAATTACTGGGATCAAGGTTTGTTTTGACAGATAGGTTGATTGCTACGTGTTGGCCATATCGTTATGTAATTTCATGCTAACTCGGCGTATAGATGCCCCAGGGTTTATTGGGATTACTGACGAATTGGCAGGTTGGTTGAATTTGTGATTGACAGTATATTTTTGCAATTAGAAACGGTTATCGTTTCTATTATTATTTTATAATAATATTTTAATTAGTTTGCTTGCTTCAGTTTGGAGGGGGCGTACATAGTTTTAGGGAAGGGGAGGTTGGATGAGATTTCAGGTTGATCAAAACGGGATGTGGTATATGGCGGCTGCATCTACTTTTTTATTTTTTCTGGTCGCAGGTAAAGCTGAAATAGTGCAGGCACAATCATCGGCTGAGTCGTCAGTTGTAGAAAATACAAAAAAGAGTGCGCAGCATGAAGTGGATGTCACGCGTTCCGCACAACCAACAGTGTTACCAGCCGTTGAAGTTTCAACTGAGGGCACATCCAAACCAACAGAAGGTTATGTAGCGAAGAAAAGTTTTAGCGCCACGCGAACAGATACACCGTTACGTGATGTACCTCAGTCGGTGACTGTTATCACGCAAGATGTTATGCGTGATCAGAGTGTTCAGAGCATAACGGATGCGATTCGTTACGTTCCAGGCATTGTACCGTCCCTGGGAGAAGGCAATCGGGATGCGGTGATCATTCGTGGTAGTACCCGGACAACTGGGGATTTTTATGTTGATGGCTTGCGCGACGACGTGCGTCATTATCGTGATTTATATAATATCGATCGGGTTGAAGTACTGAAAGGACCGAATGGTATGATTTTCGGGCGTGGCGGCTCAGGAGGAGTCATTAATCGAGTGACCAAAGAAGCTGGCTGGAAAGCAGCACGCGAGGTCCAGGCGGAATTTGGTGCTTATGGACATAAACGGGTGACAGCGGATGTGAATCAACCCATCAGCGAGATGTTTTCTGCTCGACTCAATGGCGTGTATGAGAATTCAAATAGCTATCGTGATCACGTCAATCTGGAACGATGGGGAATTAGCCCTACCGTGACGTTTATGCCGACTGAAAAAACCAAAATTGTATTAGGTGGAGAGTTTTTTCGTGACCACCGCACTGCCGATCGTGGTATTCCATCTTTTGGCAGTGTAAAAGGGGTGAAGGGTTCTGGACGTCCGGTTGATGTAGATTACTCGATTTTCTTTGGTAATCCCGATGATAACAAGGCGGAAGTTGATGTTTGGTCGCTGAATTCTTTGATTGAACATAAATTCGATAACGACATCACGATACGTAACCGTACCCGTTATGCTGATTATGACAAGTCGTATCAGAATGTTTATGCCGGTAGTTCGGTGGACAATGCTGGTATGGTCGATTTATCGGCATACAACAATTCCACCAAACGTGAAAACGTTTTTACGCAGACTGATTTGCTGTTCAAGCTGAATACGTGGGGCATTAAGCATGAATTTATGACCGGTGTGGAATATGGTCACCAGAGTTCCGACTATTTTCGGCAAACTGGTTATTTCAATAACTTAACGACCAAAATCAGTGTTTCGATTCTGGATCCTGTTTCCTATGTGCCTGTAACTTATCGTCAGGTTGCAGATCCCAATAAGGACATTGATACGCATGGTGTGGTGGATGCTGTGGCGGTTTATGCTCAGGATCAGGTCACGATTCTTCCGCAATTGAAAGCTGTGCTGGGGATTCGTTATGACAATTTTGATATCACTTACCGTAATCGTCGTTCGGGAGATAAATTTCACAGAAGTGATGATCTAGTTTCACCACGGGTAGGGTTGATTTACAAACCAATCGAGCCTGTATCGATTTATGGTAGTTACAGTCTTTCTTATGTGCCGCAAGCAGGCGACCAATTAAGTTCACTCGATGTAACCAATGAATCGCTCAAGCCGGAAAAATTCCAGAATGTAGAATTTGGTGCTAAGTGGGATGTTCATCCAGATTTAGCGTTGACAGCTGCAATTTTTCAGCTGAATCGAGATAATGTTGCCGTTCCTGATCCTGTCGATCCAAACAAATCCTATCTGGTGGATGGCCAGCGTGTGCGGGGAGCAGAAATCGGCATCGCTGGTAAATTGACATCTCGATGGAGCGTTATGGGTGGCTATGCTTATACCGATGCTGAAATCACTAAAAATATGGATGACGCTAAGAAAGGTGCAGCGGTTGCCGAGGTGCCGAAGCATACCTTTAGTCTCTGGAATCGTTATGATTTCACGCCAAAATTCGGTGCTGGGTTAGGCGTCGTGCATCGGGGGAGCATTTATGCAGCAATAGATAATTTGGTGCAACTATCAAGCTTTACCCGTATTGATGCTGCATTATTTGCACAGCCAGCCAAAAATGTACGAGTTCAGTTGAATGTTGAAAACCTGGCGAATATTGATTATTCAGCCTCGGCGCATAACAACAATAATATTTTGCCTGGTGCCCCGCGTGTTGTTCGGTTAACAGCAGCATTGAATTTCTAATCAGCCGTCATCATACGCTGTTCTTTGCGCCAGCAATGGTGAGGAATATTTGTCAGTAATTGGATTTATTCGCTTGAATCCAAATTAGAACAATTAGCCAGTTATAACACTGACTATTGTGTATACAACTTTGATCAAGAAAGAGCTCAGCAGGTGGTGCTATAAGAGGAGGGTTGCTCCGCTATGTCATGGGAGATTGATAGCGGAGCATTCTTCAGTATTTTCTTATTTCGAAGTATCTTTTGCAGAGGTACCTTGCTGTGAGGTGCGAACAGCTTTTAGATTATCTATAGCTTCTTCACTGCCTTGTTCAGCGGCTTTTTCAAACCATTTGATAGCTTCATCAGTATTCTGTTCGACTCCTTCTCCTAGTAAATAAATAACTCCCAAATTATTTTGAGCGTTGATATTTCCTTGTTCAGCAGATTTAGTAAACAATTCCACTGCCTTAGCTTTATCTTGCTCAACTCCTTCACCAGTGAAATACAGTAGCCCTAGGTTGAATTGCGCATCAGCATAACCTTGTTCAGCTGCGCGATAGAACCATCCAGCTGCTGCTTCTGGGTCTTTGCTCAATGGTTTTCCATGCGCGTCGTATGAAATGGCCTCACCTGAAAAATACATGGAACCTAGACCATTTTGTGCTTCGGCATCACCTGCTTCTGCTTTTTTACGTAGGTTTAAAAAGCGTTGTTCCGGTGTCAAACCGTCATCCATGGTAGGCATAATTTTTTTCTTTAGCTCATCCTGTTCTTTTGCTGATAGCCCTTCTTTCAGAAAGGAGGGGAGTTCGCCAACAGCAGTGGATTCACCCATAAGCGCAACTTCTGGTTCATTGGCAGCTGCTTTATCGGTAGCGTTCTGGTTTCCACAGCCGGAAGCTAGCAGCAGCGCCGCCAAAAGAACGGTAATTGTTTTCATATAGTTTTCCTTTTTCATTAGTTAATTGAGTGGTGGCTAAATAATTTTGGTGCCACTTTTTATATTTCACTGGTAGCAACGGAATGCATTTAATCCTCCGTGATGGCAAATATGCGTCGATATTCCTTGATCGCGTAGCGATCAGTCATGCCAGCAATATAGTCGGCGATTGCCTGATGTCCATAGTCGTGAAACTTGTATTGGTATTTGGGGGGGAGTAACGCAGGTTCAACCTCAAATGCCGAAAATAATTTTTCGACAACATGGCGCGCTTTGTTACTCATACGCATTACTTGATAATGTTTATAGAGATTTTTATGTAAGAAACGTTTTAGTTCTTGCTGTTGTTGTTTGATCGTATCACTGAAACTAATTAGAGTTGGCATCTCTCGCACATTATCTGGATTAGTTGGATGGACTGCTGCGATGTGCGCTTGGCTTTGTGTAGTTAGGTCTGTTGCTAAAGTGTTGATCATACCTCTTATCGTTTCGTGGATTAGACGTCGCTCGCTAATATCCGGATAATGTTGCTTCACCTGATGCAAATGACGGGCAAATATTTCGATTTCTTCCAGTTGCCCTAATGTTATTAGGCCAGAACGCAACCCATCATCCACATCATGATTGTTATAAGCAATTTCATCTGCCAGGTTAGCTAATTGCGCTTCCAAAGATGCGCTGCGCCCATGCAAAAAACGCTCACCTAATTCCCCCAATTTTTGGGCTTTGGATTTAGTGGCTCGTTTCAAAATGCCTTCGCGAGTTTCAAAACACAGATTTAGTCCATCGAATTGGGCATAACGTTCTTCTAGAACATCTACTACCCGAAGTGATTGTAAATTGTGCTCAAAACCGCCGTGAGCTTTCATGCAGTGGTTCAAAGCTTCTTGTCCAGCATGACCGAAAGGGGTGTGACCCAGATCATGTGCCAGCGAGACGGCTTCCACGAGTTCTTCGTTGAGCCTGAGATTACGCGCGATAGAGCGACCAATCTGCGCAACTTCTAAGCTGTGTGTAAGACGGGTACGGAACAGATCACCTTCATGATTAACGAATACTTGAGTTTTGTATTCTAGTCGGCGGAAGGCAGTGGAGTGAATGACACGGTCCCGGTCACGCTGGAACTGGCTACGTCCAGTGGGTGCATTCTCAGGGATACGACGACCACGTGAGTTGCTATCGGATACCGCATAAGGTGCTAAATTGTTATGCATCGGTAACACAGGTTGTCAATGTTTCGAGCAGCAGCGAAACAGGGACAGCATCATCCAGCGAAGCTTTTCCAATCTGATCAAGTAAAATGAAACGGATTGCGCCATCCTTTACTTTTTTGTCAAGTTGCATTGATTCTAGATAACGTTCGGGCATAGCATGCGGACCTTTTACTGGTAAGCCAGTTTTTTCAAATAGACATCGGATACGCTCGACATCCTGAGTCGTAATACGCTGTAGTCGCTGAGAAAGATCGGCAGCCATGATGGTGCCAGCTGCAACAGCCTCACCATGCAACCATGATCCATAGCCCATCATATTTTCGATGGCATGTCCAAACGTATGGCCTAGATTCAGTAATGCGCGTAACCCACTTTCACGTTCATCGAGGGAAACGATTTCTGCTTTAACTTCGCAGCTACGCCGAATTGCATAACGCAGTGCTTGTGGATCACGCGCTAAAAGCCTAAATATATGACCTTCAAGCCAGTTGAAGAATTCCACGTCATAAATCAAACCATATTTAATAATCTCCGCGATGCCGGCGCGCAATTCCCTGTCTGGCAGAGTAGTAAGCGTGCTCGTGTCAGTGAGTACTAGACGTGGCTGATAAAAAGCACCAATCATATTTTTACCGAGTGGGTGATTGATGCCAGTTTTCCCCCCTACAGATGAATCTACCTGTGCTAGCAACGTAGTCGGAATCTGGATGAAAGGCACACCACGCAAATAGCTCGCAGCAGCAAAACCGGTCAAATCACCGATTACCCCTCCTCCGAGCGCAATTAATGGTGTTTTGCGTTCACAACGGTGTTCCAGCAGCGCATCAAAGATCAGATTAAGCGTTTCCCAGTTTTTGTATTGCTCCCCATCAGGTAGCGTAATCGCGAAGGTTTCTACTTGATGTTCAGCAAGTGTGTTACGCAGCTTCTCCAGGTAAAGCGGTGCAATCGTGGTATTAGTCACAATCGCTGCCTTTTTGCCAGGTAAATGTGGAAGCAGTAGATCGGTTCTGCTGAGCAACTCTTGTCCGATATGAATAGAGTAACTACGATTTTCTTGAGGGGCATCCAGTGTGACTGCAACGGATTCTATGGTATTCATCTGCTACTTTTACTTTTAATAGTTGGTTTACCTAACATGATGAAATAGCTTATTGCTATTCTGAGTGTTTGGTGGGAGGAGAATTTTTTTGTTCCGTATCCGTTGATTCTTGATTAAGTTGACGTAATTTTTGTGTCAATTTCTGCACCAAAGCACGAACACTTTGTTTACCACTATCCATGATAATGTGCGCTGTTTCACGATAAAGCGGATCGCGTTGTATAAACAGCTCTGTTAGTTTGGCATATACATTACCTGTTTGCAGTAAAGGGCGGTTTTTGTCCTGGTGCGTGCGTCGGCGTAACTCGGAGACAGGGGCACAGAGGTAAATGACCGTACCATGTTGTCGTAACAAAGTACGATTATCCGGGTGTAATATTGCGCCACCACCGGTAGCTAGAACAATATTCTGTTGCTGGATGACTTCCCGTAACACCTCACTTTCACGTTTGCGAAAACCAGCTTCCCCTTCTATTTCAAAAATAACGGGAATACCAACACCAGTACGCTGTTGGATCTCGTGATCCACATCGATAAAAGTTTTTCCAATAAGATTGGCCAATAACTTTCCAACCGTCGTTTTTCCAGCTCCCATCATCCCGATGAGGATAATGTTGCCCGGTATTGGTCTGGTATCAGAATATTTTGTGGGTGGTGTTTTACTGCGTTGCATACAATAATTGTACCGGAAATCAATGCTTGCTCGAGGGCTTCCTAGCTATATTGCGTTCGAGATAACTGTTCCCTCTGTCCCCCATTCCATATCTATGTACCATAAAACTTTGGGTTCCATAAAACTCAGCATACTTCACCCTGGAATGGGAGTTTTGGTTCAACTATCAGCGCCTGCTGAGAACAATTGGTAATATTCCGCTCGCTGAGGTTGAACAACGCTATTTAAACCTCGGAGCGATTCAAATTTAATTGGCGATGCCATTAAATTTTGTACATTCAGAAGATGGATATTTTTTAAAACTGCCTACATATAATTTATATAACAGATGTACACTATTTCTCATCATCACACGCCTGGAGGATAGATCATGAAACAAATTACTACCATTATTGGTATAGCCAGCTTAACGAGTTTATCGATACCAGTTTTTTCATTTGCTGCAGCCACTGTTGATGCTGCCAATCAGCTTATTCATACTAAACCAGTGGTACTTTCCCAGCCAATACACGTCGCAGCTTCTGAAGCAAAAACTGACGATGAATCCGCTCCACAACAGGCAATTCAAGGAAACGAAATGCAAGATGAGCGTATGGAGTTTGAAGAAGAAGCGTCACGGAGAGAATTCGGCGATGATTCAGATCGAGAGGAATTTAAAGAACAGGAAATACGCAGAGAATTTGGTGGGCAGACAAATTTTGTAGAACCTGCTCCCAAAGTAGAAAATCACGACCACTGATAGTGTATAACGCGCGTACCACAACATCATAGTTACGAAATATTTACTAAGATTGCAGCTCAACTATCACAGGTTTTTAATGCTATCGCGACTACTTGAGTTTAATGCAATTAACGAAATAAGGTAATTAAAAATGTTGGCTGACCAATGTGCTGCAATTGACTATAAAATGGCTATCAGCTTGTGGTTTCTTACGCGCTTTGGCGGTCGCTGAGATGAGGTATGAAGTGGATTGAGGAAGCGTGATGGATGCGGAAACCTATGATCGATGGTACGAAACAGCCTATGGTCGATGGATTGGAGAGCAAGAGGTAGCTCTGCTTCTCGAAGAACTTCAACCTCGTGATGGAGAATCTTTGCTTGATGTTGGCTGCGGTACAGGCTATTTCACACGAGCGCTTGCTGCTGCAACAGGGGAGCCAGTCACCGGCGTCGATATCAACCCAGATTGGATAGCGTATGCGCGCCGCCGGAATTCGACTAACGTAACCTACGAGGTCGCTGATGCGCGCGCGTTACCTTACGAAGCAGCGAGCTTCGATCTCGTTATGTCAATTACAGCACTTTGTTTCATCGAGGAAGAACGTGCTGCTGTCCGCGAAATGCTCCGCGTCGCGCGACGCCGGGTTGCTATTGGACTTCTGAACCGTCACAGCCTGCTTTGGTTCCGAAAAGGTAGAAATGGTGGTCGTGGGGGGTATCGAGGTGCTCGCTGGCACACGACGAGCGAAGCCATAAATTTATTCGCTGGGTTGCCTGTTCGGAATCTTCGAGTACGGACTGCCATACATCTTCCAGGTAGTGGGCAATACGCGCAACTAGCGGAGCGCTTGTGGCCGCAGTGGCTTCATACGGGTGCATTTATTCTTGTAGTAGCGGATACTGCCGCGTCAGTCGATGCATTCCCTCAACAGTCAGTAACAAATGGTTAATAGTAAACGACCGCACGCCACCATTGATACCAACGTTATGCACTTCATGAAGCTCTGCAAAGCCATCTACATTGCCATATAAGATTTAAACAAACAAAGGTTATGTTTTTTAACCTAGCCTTTGTTTATCTCGGGCAAGTTAATCAGGAACAGAATAAATACTCCAATCCCGGCAATAGCTGCCGTTGATATAAGCTTTGAAGTAATCAAAGGAAAAGATCATGGATTTCGTATTTATTCTCTATATTTTTCTTGCGGTTATCGCGCTCTTATTGGTATTCGGAGTCATGATCTATAACAGCCTGGTAGACATAAAGCATACGGTTTCCCAGGCGTGGTCCAATATCGATGTTTTATTAAAGCAGCGACATGATGAGCTACCCAAGCTAGTTGAGGTCTGTAAACGCTATATGCAATTTGAGCAAGAAACGCTGAATCGTGTCATGGAAGCACGCTCTGGCATAGCGCAAGCACGTGAAACAGGTAATTTATCCGCTCTGGGTGCAGCCGAAGGCATGCTTAGAATGGGGTTGGGTAATTTATATGCTGTAGCAGAAGCTTATCCAGAGCTTAAAGCCAGCGAAAAATTTCAATATTTACAAAACCGTATCACTAGCCTGGAAAATAGCATTGCTGATCGGCGTGAATATTACAATGAGGCAGTAAAGAACAATAACATCCGCATCGAACAATTCCCTGAAATTCTTATTGCTAAATGGTTCGGATTTCAGGAGCGCTTATTGCTGGAATTTACCGAAACCGACAAACGTGATCACGATTTAAATAAGCTGTTTAGCTGATCTGGTTACCTTATGGAAGGATTTTCATCCAGCCTTTCGCCAGAATCGTACAGAATTACCCTGGCTTTTCTATTATTAGCAGCTTTAATAAGTTTTTACTATTTCGTTCGGGATTGGCGACGCTGGCATTTAATCAAAGATACGCCAACAGCCCGCCTACGCTCCGTTCATCAAGGCTATGTTGAATTGGAAGGAAAAGGAAAATCCTCTCCTGATCACCCTATTTTTTCCCCTCTATCCAATCATCGCTGTCTCTGGTATCACAGCACGGTTGAGCGCAAAGAAACCATACTGGAACAGAAACGTACCCGGATTGAATGGAAAATTCTGTATCAGCACACTAGCGATCAACCGTTTCTACTGGATGATGGCACTGGCACCTGTCTGGTTGATCCCAAAGATGCAGAAATCACCAGTAACGAAAAACTGATTTGGCATGGCGATACTGAATGGCCGACACGTACTCAGGTGCTAGATAATGATTCGGCCATTGTTGCTATGACCAAGCGTTATCGCTACAGCGAGCAGCTTATTTTGCCGGGACAGCGGCTCTATATTCTAGGCACGCTGCAAACACAATCACCCGCAACCGAAAAATCTGTACAGCAGATAGCTCGTGATTTACTTAATCACTGGAAACAAGATCAGCAGCAATTATTGGAAAACTTTGATACCAACCAGGATGGCGAGATTGATCAGGTAGAATGGGAAGCCGCTCGCAAACAGGCATTTTCACAGGCGCACACTATCCATAAACAACTACAGCATCAACCAGACGTTCACCAGGTTTCTTGCCCGAAAAACGGGAGTCGTCCATTTATCATCTCAGTTCATCCACAAACCGCATTGATTGCGCGATACCGCCGTCATGCACTCTTCATGTTGGCCATCAGTCTGGGAATGATCGGCTGTACTATCTGGCTCTGGCATACGCATGGGTAACGCGATTAGCACTTTTACCGCAATCACGATTAGAACCACAACAGTACGCCGGCGACAAAGCGAACTTGGCTGGAATCACCACCTTCTTCTCGCACAAAATCAGCTGTTTTGAAAAAACTGTGATCGTACGAGATTCCAATATACGGCGCGATCTCCCGCTTAATCTCATAACGTAGCCGCAACCCCAACTCAATATTATTCAGTCCGCGACCGGTAGTGAATTTCTCTACTTTTTGTATGGCAGCATGCGTCTCGAAACGTCCCTGCAAAATTAATCGCTGTGTGAGTAAAAAATCGCGCGATGTCTGAAAACGCACGGATATATCTCCATCCTGGCTGATAAAAAGTGCAGACTCCACCTCATAGCGATAGGGAGCCAATCCCTGAAACCCGATGACTGCATGCGCCCGGGCGACATCTTTTCCTTTAAAAGTTTGCGTCTCTCCGCGTACACCCATCTGAAAATCATAGTACTTACCGATAAATCTGCCGTACAGAAGCTGCACGTCAATATCGTAATCTGCTTTGAAAGCGGTATTGCGCTCACCTTCACTCTTGAACCACAAACGGTTGAAATCTCCTCCATACCAACCTTGTATATCCCAGCGGAAATCGCTGTCATCCCCGCCGGGGCGGTATTCGAGAACATCAGCGCGCAGAAGTGCATAATTCTGGTTGCCGTGAGTAGGATGGTGGTACGCACTCCGGGAGTGAGGCGGAGTGGGTAGAATGTGTTTTCCCGTATTTGTCACATCCGGCAAGGTTTCCGCATTTGCCACCGGCATCTCCCCCCCGGGGAATAGCATCACAACTATGCTGACCGCAAATTGTAGAAAGGATTTCAATATTGAATCGTCCCGGGTTTGAACTGACCCCCCAAAGTTGGATATTTTTACATTACAGCATTCTGAAGCCGATACTCAATCGGGCTGAGCCCGTTTAATTTCAACTTGATTCGTTCATGATTATAGTAATAAATTTAATCACGTAAACCCACCTCTAGCTGTTTGAGGTTATCCTATTTAGTCAGCCGAAAAAATTCTCGACCTCTTATGGAAAGCTTTTGGGGAACCCTCAAAAGCGAATTGGTGCATCATCAAAAATTCAAAACACGACTACATGCACAAGAGGAGATTACTGAATATATGTAAGCCTCCAACGCTACCACATTAACGCCCTGATACAAGATTGCTATCTTTGAGTTTTTTATAAGGAGGAGCGATGTCATCATCAGAAGCGCGTCGGATTCATATTGAAGCATGGCAAGCTGGT
>WBZO01000671.1_pt1 | contig 66301 bp, 71 predicted proteins | sample 5204261 | NCBI WGS metagenome assembly WBZO01 (sample SAMN12412400, study PRJNA552823) | activated sludge metagenome | isolation source: activated sludge from anammox sidestream of wastewater treatment plant... | place: USA: North Carolina | collected 2017-09
GTACCCCAACGCGTACAGAATCGTCCCGGCCGCCACCTGCGCGCTGGTCTTCTGCCACGAGCCTATCTCGCGAATATCGTCGAGATAGCCGAACAGGAACACCACGAACGACGTTGCAACGAGTCCAGCGATGGCGCGCCACTTGGGCAGCACCACATCGGCGATAGCCGGAGACAGCAGCGCCGCCGCGAACGGCGCCAGCGCGAAGGCGCAGAAGATGATGAGCCCACCGACGCGGGGTTTCTCCGGGGGCCGGATCCGCCCAGCGATCTGGCTGCGCTGCATGCCGCCACCTGCGCGCAGCCGCAGGCTGGGGGTCAACAGCAGCGCCAGCAACGCGCCGGCAACGAAGGTGAGCAAGTACGGGATCATGCGCCCCTCGTGCGCGCAGTGCCGCGCAGTCCTCGCGCTGAGCCAAGCGCACCGTAGCACGCCGCCCGGCCAACATTCCAGAGCGCTACTGTCACCGCTGCGCCGGCGTCGGCGAACGCAGCGTCTGCCAGCGCTCCCAGGTGCGCGCAGCCGCATAACGCGCCGTTCGGCTCATCAGGTCAGGGGTACGCCACCACTTGCCGCGGGCGATGGAGGCCCGCCCGCCGGTGACGGCGTCTTGCCGGCAGAACTCTACCAGCGGCTGCAGGGTGCGTTCCCACTCCAGTTCAGGGCGCAGCGCCGCGATATTCTGCCGGCAGCGCGCGGCGAATGCGCCGTCTGTGACCAGCCGCTCTACCGCCGCCTCCATGGCGTCGACGTCGCGCTCGGGAACTGTGATGCCTAACCCGCCACGCTCAACCATCTCGGCGATAACGTCACCCTTGGTGCAGATGATGGGCGTCCCCGCCCACAGGAAATCGATCAGCCGTGTCCGGTAGGAGAAGTGCGTTTCCAGGTTGTCGTAGTAGGCGGAGACGCCGATGTCCGCTTCAACCATATGCTGGCCGCTGACGTCGTACGGCAACCATCCGTCGTTGAACAAGATCTGGGTTCCCAAGAGGCCGCTGCCCTGCGCCACGGCGAACGCTTCGTCAAGCGTCGCACCGGGATCGAACCCGGCCACCGGATACGTTGTTCCCAAGAACAGCAGCTTCAGTCGCGGGTGGCGTGGCGCCAGACGCGTCACCGCATGGATCAGCGTCACCGGGTCGTACCACTTGAGAATCCCGCCGTTCCACAGCAGGACCGTGTCTTCGGGGCCGATCCCCGGGATCAAGCCCTTGAGTACCGGACCGCGTGCCACCGGTGCGTCGGGGCGGATGCCATATGCCGCGGTGTCCACCAGCGCATGCAGGGTATTGTCGCGGTCGTATACCGCGCCCGGAATCAACCCCAGGCAGCTCATCATGCCCATCCACGCATCGCGCTGGCGGTCGTTGGAGCAGACGACGAAGTCGGCCATCGTCAACTGGAGGTTCAGATAGACCCGCTGCGTGTCCAGCCATGCTTGCCGTACCGCCGGCGTCACGTGTTCACGCCGGTACTCCAACCCCTCAATCATGAAGTTGGTGAAGAAGTCCATCACAAAGCGTGCGCCGTAGAACGCGGGCAGAGTGGTAGGCGGGAAGCCCGAGGAGATGATCACGTCGTAGCCAAGCACCAGCCGTGGCAGGGAGCGGGTGGTATACGTTACCACCTCGAAGGGCGCATCAGGCACGAGGTCTGTGGCGCCGGGGACCGCCAGCACGACACGCGAGCCGGGCAGATGGCGGCTGAGCACGCGGGCGATATTGAGTGCCCGGATGCCGGGGCTGGACATCATCGAGCCGGCGCCTGCCTTGGAGAGAACAAGGATGCGGTGGCTGGGCACATGCGCCTCCCGTGCGTCAGCGAATCAACTTCTGCATCGCCCGCCAGAACAGATAGCCCGCCGTTCGCCGGAGCAGCGGCACGCTCCGATTGCGCTTGGGCGACGCCACCGGTCGGGGATCGCGGCAGAAGGCGACCAGCTCGGCGAGCGTGTCATCCCAGGTCATGCCTGCCTTCAATGCGCGCAGGTTCGCGCGACATTGTTGATAGAACGCTTGATCGTCGAGCAGCCGGCGCAGAGCCGACACGACTGCTGCCACGTCGCCCTCCGGCACCACGATCCCCAGCCCATCCTGCTCGACCATCTCCGACAGGATGTCACCGCGTGTGCAGATGATCGGCAGTTCCGCCCAGATCAGGTCGAGGAAGCGCGTGCGATGGGAATAGTGCGTTTCAGCGTTGTTGAAGTACGTTGACAGGCCCAGGTAAGAGTCGAGGAGGTAGCCTTTGACCTCCTCGTATGGAAGCCAGCCACGAACGAAGAACACACAGCGGTCGGTGGCGCCAAGCGCTTCCGCTGTCTCGATGGCGGCCTTAAAGGTCGGGTTCTCCTCCAGGAAACCGGGATCAGGGTACTTGCTGCCCATGAACACCAACTTGACGTCGTCCCGCTGCCTGGACAGCTCATCGACGGCGCGGATGGCGGTGACCGGGTCATACCAGCCAACGATGCCGGCGTTCCACAGCAAGACGGTATCGTTGGGGCGGATTCCGGGGATCACCCCACGGATCGCCGGTCCGGCCGCGACCATCGCGTCGGTGCGGACGCCGTGCGGCGCGACGGCAACCAGCCGGCGCAACGACGGATCGCGGTCATAGACCTCGCCGGTCACCAAGCCGAGGCTCTGCATCATCCCCAGCCAGGCATCGCGCTGGCGGTCGTTGTTGCAGATGACGAAGTCCGCCGCCGTCAACTGGTAGTTGATGTACTGACGCGCTGTCTCATACCACGCCCACCGCTTCCGGTAGTTGCGCTGGGTCTTGCCGACCTCCATCCACTCCATGGCGAAGTTGGAGAAGAAGTCCAGCACGAAGATACGGGAAAGGAACGCCGGCAGTGCCATCGGCGGGAAACCAAGCGAGATGACCACGTCATAGCGGTAGAACAGCGGCAGCAGCGACCGGCGGCTGTACTTAACGACCTGGAAGCCCGGCTCGGGCTGGATGTCGCTGTACTCTGGTACGCCCAGCGTCACGCGGGCACCGGTGACCTGGCGGCCGAGCACCTGGGCCATGTGGTAGGCCCGGATGCCAGGGGCGGACATGCGACTGCCAACAATGGACCGGCTCAAGACGAGGATGCGGGTTCTTCGCGCAGGTATCGCAGCACCGTGGGCGTAAAGATCAGCAGCGACAACGCCGTTGACAGAATCGTGGCGACCGCCGCCCCATTATAGCTGTAGCGGGGAATCAGCAGGAAGTTGAGTCCGAGGTTCGCTGCCGTCGTCACCACCGAAAGTAGCATCACTAGCCGCATCCGGTCGCCGGAATACAGCACCATGGTGTTTGCGGTATCGGCAAAGATCAGAAACACCGCGACGGACAGCAGGCGCAGCACCGTGACGCTTTCCTGGAACGCGCTGCCGTACAGCAGCGAGACGACCGGTCCGGCCAGTACCATCATGCCGGCCATCACCGGCACTCCAGCCGCCGCCAGCAACATGAAAGTGGCGCGGTGAGCCCGACGCAGCGTTGCCCTGGGCTGCTGATGCAGGCGGGCGAACGCGGGAAATGCCGCCGCCACCAGCACACCGGGGATATCTGTGGCGGCATCCAGCAGGCGGTAGGCAGCGGTGTAAATCCCCGTGGCTTCCGCACCCTGCATCCATGCCAGCATCAACGCATCCATGCGGAAGTACACCAGGCCAATGAAGCCGAGGATGGCATACGGGTAGGACTCGCGGAGGGCGTGCCGCCAGAAGCGTAGGTCGACGGCCAGCCGCGGCCCGCCGGCCCGCCGCCGCCAGCTCCACAGCAGGAACAGCAAGGGCGGGAGGTTGGCTGCCGCGGTGGCGATGATCAGCCCGGCCAGACCAGCGCGACCGGCTGCTGCTCCCAGCACAAACGCCGCCGTGGTGACGCTCGACAGCAGGCCGAACAGCGCCGAGACACGCATCTCCTCGCGGGCGTTAAAGGCCGAAGCCAGTGCCCCCGCTGCCGCGCCGGTGAACAGGCTCAGCCCTGCGATGGCAACAAATCCGGCCGGTACGGCGGCGGTGGCAGTGAGCCACGCCACCACTACCATCGCGACATAACAGACTACCCCCAACACCAGCCGCAGTGCCAGCACGTGCGCCAGCACTCGTTGTTGCTGGGCGCGATCACGCGCGACGTCGCGGATCAGGTAGCGTCCCAGCCCGGCATCGGCCAGGAAGCCGAAGTATGAGACGTAGGTCATGACGAACATATAGGCGCCGAAGTCGCCTGCGCCGAGATAGCGGGCCAGCACCGTGCCCAGCACGAAGCCGATCAGGCGCGTGCCGCCCTGTGAGATGAGCAGCCACAGGGCGTTGCGCACCACCCGCCCAGCCGCACCCAGCAGCCCAGGTGGTGGGGCAGAACCGGCAGAAAGCTGACCAGCCATGATGGCAGGGTAGCGTACGACGCTGCAGATGAACGACTGCCACCATCGGGATCGGCATGGCCGTTTTCCCATAGCGGGGACCGCTCGGTATACTCAACCAGACCGAACTGCGCCGTTCGGAATTCCCCTGCGCGGTACAGCATGGTAGACGTGCGGCTTGATATCGGCTGCGGCCGCTCCAAATTCAAGGGAACGCTCGGTGTCGATATCGCCGCCGTCCCCGGTGTGAACGTCCTCGGTGATCTGAACAGCGGCCTGCCGTTTCGGGACAACTCTATCTCCGAAATCTACACGTCCCATACGCTCGAGCACGTTGACAGCTTCGTCGGCACGATGGAAGAGCTGTGGCGCATCTGCAAGCCTGATGCGCTGATTCACATCTGGGTGCCGCACGCCTCCTGCCCGTTTGTGACGTGGATTGACCCGACCCACAAGCGCGGGCTGACGATTGAGACGTTTTCGTACTTCAATCCCGCCGCCAACCACCTGAGCTACTACTCGAAGGCGCGGTTCGAAATCGTCCATGCCCGGCTCAACATGAGCACGATTGGCATGCGCCGCGCCGGCTTTCGCCGCTCGCGCGGCGTGCTCGCCTCGGCGCTGGAAGCGGTGGCAAACAAGAGCCGTGGCTGGCAGTACCGGGCCGAACGCTGGTGGGGCCCGATTCTCGGTTTCGACGAAGCGCGGGTGATCCTGCGCGCCATGAAAGACTGACGCTCTCCGGCGTCCGGCGGATCAAACCATGACAGCCTCCTTCCCTTCGCGTGTGCTTGTGACCGGCGGCGCCGGCTACCTCGGCTCGGTGCTGGTCCCCATGCTGCTGCAGCGGGGCAGCCAGGTGCGGATCGTGGACCGTTTTTACTGGGGGACCGAGCCGCTGGCGCCGGTGCTTGGCCGGGTGGAGCTGGTACATGGCGATGTGCGCGACCTGCCTGCCGGCGTGCTGGAGGGCGTCGATGCCGTGGTTCACCTTGCCGGCCTGAGCAACGACCCCACGGCCGAGTGGGCGCCGGAGGCCAACTGGCAGATGAACGCCGTCGCGACGGAGCGACTGGCAGAAGCGTGCCGGGCGGCCGGAGTTCGGCGGCTGACGTATGGCTCGTCCTGCTCTATCTACGACGGGCTTCCCGGCGGCCGGACCTACGATGAGCGCGCCGAAGTGGCGCCGCGCGGGGCGTACGCCACCTCGAAGAAGTACGGCGAAGAGGCGCTACAGATGCTGGCCGGGCCGGACTTCTGCCCGGTGATCTTGCGCCAGGCCACGGTATACGGCTATTCACCGCGGATGCGCTTTGACCTGGTGGTGAATACATTCCTGAAGGACGCCTTGGTGCGCGGCCGGCTGTCTCTGCATGGCGGGGGTTGGATGTGGCGGCCGTTAGTCGATGTGTCCGACGTCGCGCGGGCCCACGTCGCCTGTCTGGCTGCGCCGGAGGAGGCCGTACGCGGTGAGGTGTTCAACGTCGTGCACGACAACTACCAGATCCGCCAGCTTGCGATGCTGGTGGCTGGTTCGGCACAGCTGTTCGGCCACGCCGTTGCGCTGGATGAGGCGCCGCTGCCGTCGCTGGTGCGGGATTACCGCTGTTCGGCGCGCAAGCTCCATGACCGGCTCGGCTTTGAGGCGACGGTGACACCGCTAGAGTCGATCGCAGACATGCTCGGGCGGCTGACCGAGGCGGGGCAGCCCGAGTTCAGCCATCCCCGTTACTACAACATCGCCTGGATGACCCTGCTGGCCGATGTTCAGCCGCATCTGGCGCCCTTCGCCTCGGTCATCTAGCGGGCGTGATCCTGGAGGTACCGTTGGAGATTACGGTAACGCCGGCGGCGCTGGACGGCGTCGTCATCATCGATACCAAGTTCTTCCGCGACCATCGCGGCTGGTTCATCGAGCACTACCACAAGCAGCGGTTCGCCGAGCACGGCATCACTGCGGAGTTCGTCCAAGATAACCACTCCCGGTCGGTGGCCGGCGTACTGCGCGGCATTCACTACCAGGACCAATCGGCGCCGATGGGGAAGCTGGTGCGCTGCACCGAGGGAGCGATCTTCGATGTGGCCGTTGACCTGCGGGTCAGCTCACCGACGTTCGGCAAGTGGGTGGGGGTAGAGCTGACCGAGGAAAACATGCGGCAGATCTACGTGCCGGCTGGCTTCGGCCATGCCTTCGTCGGACTGACGGACTTCGTCCAGGTGCATTACAAGTGCACCGGCTTCTACTCACCGCCCTCTGAGGGCACCATCGCCTGGAACGACCCGGACCTGGCGATTGACTGGCCGGTAAAGGAGCCGATCCTTTCCAGCCGCGACATGAACGGTATGTCGCTGCGGGCGTACCGCGACCAGCCAGCATTCCCGTAGCCCGTGCCTGCCCAGGCGGCTGAGCGGGCAGCCTACCTGGACTGCCCGCCCAGCGGCGTAGTCATCGGGTGACGCCTGCCTGCTTGAGCGCCGCGATTCGGGCGGAATCATAGCCGAGCCGTGCAAGCAGTTCATCGGTGTGCTGGCCGAGCGCCGGCGACGGTCCCTGCACCTCAGTAGGTGTATCCGTCATCTTTACGATCGGGCCAACCATCTCCAGCGGCCCGGCAAGCGGGTGATCAAGCTCCACCACCAGATCGTTGGCGCGCACCTGCGGGTCTTCGAACAGCTCCTCGATGAATCGCACCGGACCCGAGGGGACACCGGCCGCATCCAGCACGCTCAACCACTCGTCCGTCGTCTTGGTCTCGAATAGCGCTTCCGCGTCTGCCACGAGCTTCATGCCGGCTGCCTGCGCTGCCGGAGTGGTGGGGTCCCAGGCCAGGTCCTCGAACCGCGGATCATGGAGCCCCAGCGCCCCGGCCATCTTCTTGCGCAAGGCGTTGGACAGGTTACCGACAGCGATGTACCCGTCCTTGGTCTTGTACGTGCGGTAGTAGATGTTGCCCACGGTCGCCATTGGTCGGGCATTGAGCTGGATGTTCGCCAGCTCATCCCATTCGGCGCTGCGGTCACGGGCCGCCTTGAGGTTGGCGAGGTACTCTGGCATCCACTGAGCGTCATAGGCGTGGATGTTCGTGAAGCGGCTGGTCTGGAGGGCGAGGGCGGTGGCCAGCAGGGTCGCCTCGACCTTCTGCCCCTTGCCGGTGCGCTCTCGGGCGAACAGCGCCGCGGAGATTGCCCAGGCCATAGTGATGCCGGTGGCGAAGTCGGCGGCGGCGTGATTCGGCACCTGCGGCACGCCGTTCATCGTCTTATTGATCGCCGCCATCAGGCCGCTCATCGCCTGAATGATGATGTCATAGCCCGGCCGGTAGCTGTCCGGTCCCTTGCGGCCGAACGCGGTGTTCTCGCAGTAGATCAGCCGGGGGTTGAGCTTGGCCAGCGTCTCGTAATCCAGACCGACCTTGGCGGGCACGTCCGGGCGGTAGTTGAGGATGACGACATCGGCCTGCTCGATCAACTTGTGGGCGATTTGCTGCGCCTCCGGGCGGTTGAGGTCCAGAGGCAGGCTCTTCTTGCCGCGGTTGAGCGAGATGAACGTCTTGCTCTCGTTGGGGATGAACTGGGCGAAGATGCGCCACGGTTCACCCTCCGGGGGCTCAACCTTGATCACCTCGGCGCCCATGTCTGTCAGCAGCATCCCGCAGAATGGTGCCGCGATGATCTGAGAAAACTCAATGACCGTGATTCCTTCGAGCGCTCCCGCCACGCCGTCCCCTCCTCCTCATCTTGATCCGCTCTGCTCGGCAGCCCGGCGCGCCTCAGCACCGCTGCCGGCGACAATCCGCGCCGGCACGCCGGTCACCGTGGCGCCCTCCGGCACGTCATGAATCACAACCGCGTTGGCGCCGATCTTGACGTGGTCGCCAACGCGGATGCCACCGAGCACCTTGGCGCCGGTGCCGATGAACACGTGATCACCGATGGTGGGTCCCGCCACCGACCCGTTCACACCGATGGTTACCCATGGTGCAATGACACAGTAGGCGCCGATGCGCACAATACCGTCTACCACCACATTCCCATGCGGCAGATACAGCCCCGGTCCAATCTCGGTGTGATTGCCGAGATTGACGTTCCAGCCGACGATCGCCAGCCGATCACAAACTGCGGGCAAGACCGGCACATGGTGGCGTCTGAACCATTGCTTGAACCGGAATAGCATCACCGCGATAATGCGTGACTTCACCAGCAGGCCGGCGCTGATCCACACCTGCCGCCAGACCGGCGCCTCACCGAGCGGCTCCCAGCGGTTGCCGGCCGTCCAGGCGAAGTCCCGGCGGATCTGGTCGGCGAGGCTGCTCACGACCCGCTCCCGCTCCAAAGTCTCCGCCGGACAGGCACATCCGTATGCGGCGTACCAGTGATAGCCCCCACGCGCGGTAGTGTCAAACCGCCCTCCTCGCGTAACGGAAGAGGGCGGTCTGATGCCAGGCGGTGCCGCAGTCCTACGCGTCGCGCCAGGTCTTCATCACGTGCGTATACGGGAAGAATGAGGTGGGCCGGTAGTTCTCGATCTTGCTGTCCCAGAAGTAGGTGCGGGTATCGGTCGAGAAGTAGATCTCATACTGCTCTTCGGCGCAGATGGACTCGATCTCCTTGACCGTCGCCTTGCGTGCCTCGACATCGAACTGGCCGCGCTGCTTGTCGAGCAGCGTATTGAGTTGCGCGTTGTTGATGTAGGACAGGTTGATGCGGCCGCGCTGCCCCGCGGCGCTCATGTACAGCCGCTCGGACAGGAAATCCATCTTGTCGAAGACGGCGCGCGGACTGTGGCCGATGCCCTCGTAGTTGCCCTGGTACGTCGTGGAGATGTACTGGGCATACGGAGCCTGCTTGTCGTTCGCCGTGACGCCGATCTCCTTCCAGTGCGCCTGCGTTAGCGTGGCTGTGTCGACATACGCCTGGGTGTAGACGGCGGCGTCGGCATGGTGCCAGTCGAACTCCAGTTTGGGCGACCCCGCCGCTTCGAGCAGCTTCTTTGCCTCGGCCGGGTTGTGGTCCCAGTACTTCGCGGCAGCGCCCAGATCCTTCACCTGGCGAGCCCAGCCGGCGAACCCGACGAAGATGATTTGGTCCGGCACACCCTCGCCCTTGGAGATAGCGTCGCGGATCGCCTTGCGGTTGATCCCCATCGACAATGCCTGCCGCACCCGCTTGTCATTGAACGGCGGCTTGTCTGCGCGCATGTAGATGTAGCCGCCGATGCCCTGCGTCTCCTCGAACTTGGCATCCGGCCGCTGCTTCTTCAGTTGGTCGCGCTCCTCCGGCAGAAACAGCCAGGACAGGTCAACGGACTTCGCGGAGAAGTCGGCCACACGCTTGGCGGTGTCCGTGACGATGAATACCGTGACATCGTCGAAGTAGGGGTACGGCTTGTCGTAGTAGTCAGGGTTCTTCTTGAACTTCAGACTAACACCCGTCTGGTATTCGGTGTGGATGAATGGCCCAGAGCCGACCATCTTGGTGGGTGCGTCGTTGCTCTCGGCGTGCTCCTTTGGCGAGATATACGCGCCGAGCATGCCGCCCACCTGCTGGATGGCGTCGGCGTACGGATACTTGGTCTTGATGGTGAACGTCTGGGCGTCCGGCGTCTGCAGGGAGTCAACGAACGACCAGAGCGACTTGTGCACCGACTTGTCGAAGTTGAGGTAGCGGTCGATGGTGTACTTGACGTCCTCTGACGTCAAGTCCCGACCGTTATGGAACTTGGTCTTCTTCAGCTTGAAGGTCAGCGTCTGCTGGTCAGGCTGCTCCGGCATTGCCTGGGCCAGGTCCGGCTCCATCGAGAAGTCACCCGGGGCAACCTCGGGGACGCCCGCCTTGAAGCGCAGCAGGCGGCTGTACGTCAGACCGTTGACATAGGAGTTGAGAAAGCTGGTCTGCGTGTATGGGTCCAAAGACGGCGGCGGCGCGCTGATCTGGAAGGCGAACGAGCCGCCGGGCTTGGGCTGTTTGGTCGTCGCCGGTTTCGCCGTGGCGGACGCCAGCAGGCCGGTATTACCGCCGCCTCCACCGCTCCCACTGCTGGTGGTGCCGCTGCTCTTCTTGTCATCGCTGCCGCAGGCCGCCAGGAAGGCCGCTGAGGCGGTAGCCAGCGCACCACCACGTAGGGCCGCCCGGCGGCTGATCCCTCGGCGCAACCATCTGTCCACGTACTGAGCCATCCCGTCCGTCCCTCCTCCACTGACGAACGCCGCCCCGTTCCCTCGGCGGGGCGGCCACACATCACGAGCCGCGCAGCCGCGGGTCGAGCACGTCCCGCAGCGCATCCCCAAAGAGGTTGAAGCTGAGCACCGCCAGACTAATGGCGGCGCCAGGCATCACGGCTGTCCACCAGGCCGACTGCCAAAACTGGCGGGTGTCCTGGAGCATCTTGCCCCAGCTCGGGTGCTCTGCCGTGGCGATGCCGAGGCTGAGAAAGCTGAGTGCAGCCTCCGCCAAGATGGCATTGCCGATCTGGATGCTGGCGATAACGATGATCGGCGCCACGACGTTCGGCAGGACGTGGCGGGCCATGAGCCGTGTGTGCGAGGCGCCGACCGATGCCGCGGCCTCCACATACTGCTGCGCCCGCACGCTCAGCACGGCGCCGCGCACGATCCGGGCGGTGGTCGGCATGATGATGATGCCGATTGCAGCGGACACGGTGATCCACGTTGGTTTGAACACCGACAGCGCGAACATCGCCAGAATCAGTGGCGGAAAGGCCATGACGGTATCCATCAGCCGGTTCATGAGCAGATCGGCCCAGCCACCGGCGTAGCCACTGGTCAGGCCTACCAGCGTGCCCAGCACCGTGCCTACCGCCACGGCTGCGAAACCGATGCCAAGGGAGATGCGACTACCGACGAGAATACGGCTGTACTGATCCCGAAACAGATTGTCAGTGCCCATCCAATGCTCGGCGGCCGGCGGCTTGAGCCGCTTGGCTGTGGTCTGTGCAGGGCCAAATGGCGCCAGCACATCGGCGAACGCTGCCACGGCCACTAGCGCCAGGCACAACAGGCCGGCCACCGCGCCCACCGGCTTGCGCCGGGCGGTGCGCCACAGCGTCGCCAGGCGTGGCGGGCGTGCATGGCCGGTCACGCTACCAAGCGCCGCAGATGCGGTCGTTGTCGTCATGGTCGCGGTCCTCTATCCAGGTCGGTCATGGCGGCTACGAGGCGACTAGTTGTACCGGATGCGTGGGTCTATCCAGGCATAACTGACATCAACGGCGAGGTTGATCAGCACAAGCACGGTGGCAAAGAACAGCACGAGCCCCTGAATCTGGGGATAGTCCTTGATCTGCACCGCTGTGAGCGCCAGGGTCCCCAGACCTGGCAGGCTGAAGATCGACTCGAGCACCACCGTGCCGCCCAGTAGCACCCCGAACTGAATGGCAAACAGCGTGATCACCGGGATCATCGCGTTGCGCAGGGCATGGCGAAGGACTAACGCCCGTTCGCGCAGCCCCTTGGCGCGGGCGGTGCGGATGTAGTCCTGGCGCAGCACCTCGAGCATGGACGAGCGCGTGATGCGGGCTAGGCTGGCGCTGAGCGCGAGCCCGAGCGCGATCGCCGGCAGATAGAGCTGCTCCAGGTTCTTGAGCGGGTTCTGCCAAATGTCCACATAACCAACCGGGGGGCTGTAGGAGAACCAACGCGCCGGGAATACGACCAGCATGGTGCCCAGCCAGAAGCTCGGGATGCTGAGCCAGCCGATTGTCAGGAACCGTAGGCCGTAGTCCAGCGGCTGATCTTGCCGCATCGCTGATACGACGCCGATCGGTATCGCCAGCATCAGCGCAAAGGCGGTCGCAAGCAGCGTGAGCTCCAGCGTCAGCGGGATGCGGGTGCGGATCTCTCCCCAGACGTCACGCTTGCTGATCAGCGCCTTGCCGAAGTCACCACGCACAACACCACTCATGTATGAGATATATTGGCGCGTGACTGAATGATCTAGGCCAAGGTCAGCACGGATTGAAGCGCATTGCCGCGGGTCAACATCAGGAGTGCCAGCTACAATCTTGCATACATCGCCCGGTATCATGCGTACAGCGCCGAAGACGATGATGCTGACCAGCCAAAGGACAAGCAGCGTGAACATCAGCCGCTTGGTAATGTACTGCGCCACAGCATCTTCCGGTTCAAGATGGATGCAGATTCTTGCCGTCCCCGCTCGGCAAGGCTGCTTGGCAGAGTCGCACAATTTCCGCAGATCAGCAAGAGCGAAAATTTCTTGGCGCTCATGCTGGGCACAAGTGCATTACCAGCACGACTATCTGCTGTTCACGGAAGATGTATACTGTATACGGAGTGTTCCGGTGCCACGACTGCCGGTGGGGTTGGTCGCGGCATGAGGGTGTGATGGAGTTTCGCTACTGCCCGATGTGCGGGAAGATGCTGGGCCGCCGCCACGCCGCAGATCAAGAGCGGCCCGCCTGCGATGGTTGCGGCTTCGTGCAGTATCGCAATCCTGCGGTCGGGGTGGCCGTGGTGGTGCGTGAGGGCGCGGCGGTGCTGCTGGGCCGTCGCGCGGGCTCCTATCACGGCCACTGGTGTATTCCCTGCGGATACGTCGAATGGGACGAGGATGTTCGCCAGGCCGCCTGCCGCGAGTTCCGCGAAGAGACGGGGCTGGAGGTGCAGCTGACCGGGATCTACGCCGTGCACTCCAACTTCCACAATCCCAGGCAGCATACGGTCGGAATCTGGTTCGCCGGCGAGGTGACCGGCGGTTCGCTGGCGGCCGGTGATGACCTGCTGGAGGTGGGCTTCTTCCCGCTGGACACGCTGCCCACGCCGCTCGCATTCCCCACGGACCGGCTCGTGCTGGAACAACTACGCCGTGACCTCGGCTGACCGCTGCTATACCCAGACGCGGGGCACGCTCGGGTGGATGCGCGTCACGACCTCGTAGTTGATGGTATCCAGCAGCGCCGCCATGTCATCCGCCGGGATGCCCGGCCCGATGATCACCGCCTCGTCACCGGGGGCAACGTTGGGGATGTCGGTCACGTCCACCATTGTCATGTTCATGGCGACGCGGCCCACTACCACCGCGCGACAACCCCGTACCAGCACACGGCCGCGATTGGACAGACCCCGGTCGAAGCCTTCGTAATAGCCGACCGGCAGCACAGCGATCCGGCGGGGCCGGGTGGCGACGTACGTGCAGCCATAGCCGACCGGCTCACCGAACGGCACATCGTTGATGTGGACGATGCGCGCCTTCCATGTCAGCACCGGCCGCAGGTCGAGCGTGCGACCAGCACGCTTCGCTGCCGTCTCGGTTTCAGCCGAGGGCCACAGCCCGTACAGGCCGATGCCGGCTCGCACCAGGTCGAAGTGAGTTTGCGTATAGAGAATGCTGGCCGCGGTGGCTGCAGAGTGCTTGAGCAGTACGGCGCCGCTGCGCTCAACATCGGTCGCGACGTCGAGGAACCGGCGCAGCTGGTGCTCGGCGTAAGAGCCGTCAATCGTGTCTTCGACGTTGGCGTAGTGGGTGTACAGCCCCTCTAGCTGCAGCGCGGGGTGAGCACGCACTGTCTCTGCCAGTGCCACCAGCGCCGCATGCCGGGCACCCAGGCGGTTGGTGCCGGTCTCGACCTCCAGGTGTACCTCGGCAGTGCTGCCGGCAGCGGTTGCGGCGTGCCCCAGCGCTTCCGCGCCCGCCTGGTCAAAGACGACCTGGCGAAACCCAGCAAGAACCACCTCGGTCAAGCGCTCTGTCGTGGTGCCGCCCATGATCAGGACGGGCTGGGTCAGGCCAGCCCGCCGCAGCGCCAGCGCCTCATCCAGCGAGTTGACGCCGTACCAGTCCGCCAGTGGTGACAACGCTCGCGCCACCTCAGCCATCCCGTGGCCGTAGGCGTTGCCTTTGACCACGGCCATGAACGCGGCCGGATGGATCAGCCGCCGCATTGCCCGCGCGTTGTGCAGTAGCGCATCGCCATCGATCTCCACCCACGCGGTCAAGGCGCTGACCGATTGATGCGTCATGGCGGCCCGCCTGTTGTGATCAGCGGGCAGGCCACAGCCTGGACCGGGCCGAGATACCGGCCGTGCAGGTCCAGCACGGCATCATGCACAGCGGTGCCGTTGCTGGCGAGGTAACCGCCGCGATAGCCCGTGAGTTGCATCTCGTCGATGCGCCCGCCCGCTTCGGCCACAAGCAGCACACCGGCGGCCACGTCGTGCAGGTTCAATCCAAATTCCCAGTGCGCCTCCAGCCGGCCGGCCGCCACATACGCCAGGTCGAGCGCGGCAGAGCCACTGCGCCGGAACATTTGTACCCGCTCAATGACGCGGGCGGATAGATCGGCCACCGCAGCCCGGTGGGAGGGCGGCTCGTACGGGAAGCCGGTGGTGACCATGGCACGGTCCAGCGTGTCGATAGTCGAGACACGCAGCCGGCGGCCACCGTGGTGTGCCCCCCGGCCCGCCCCGGCGGTGAACAGTTCACCGCGCATTGGGTCGTAGATGACGCCGATGCGGGACCGGCCATGGTGCAGCAGCGCCACCGAGACGCAGAAGTGAGGAAAGCCATGAGCGAAGTTAGAGGTGCCGTCCAGAGGATCGACTACCCAGAGGAATTCGGACTGATGGGGGCTGCTCCCGGCCTCCTCCGACTGCCAGGCATGTTCGGGGTAGCGTGCGCGCAGCAGGCCAAGCACTGCGCGCTCGGCGGCAAGATCCGCCTCGGTCACCACATCGCGCAGACTGCTCTTGATGCGGGCTTCCGGCCGGGTGCGAAACATCCGCCGCAACACGGCCCCGCCGGCGCGGGCTGCCTCCACAGCACTGGCGAGTAGGGCGCGGTCGTCGATGGTGGGGACGGATTGGACGGCGCGCGGCATGCGCGTATCGTAACAGGCGGCGGGCACCACGCGCTCGGCACAGCCGCTCACGCCCCGGCGACGTCACGTTCGCCGCTGTAGGCGACGCGCATCTTCGTCTGTCCGTCCGCTGTCATGGCGCGCTTGGCTACATATGGCATCATCGTTTGGAGCAGGTCCACCTCCGAGCCCAATGTCTTGTTGAGGCCGGCCACCAGCCCGGTAACGCGGCCGACCAGCACGATGTCGCCCGGAACTTCCGTGACAGGGTTCTCTCGCAGCACCCGCGTGAGCATCGCGTTGATCTCGCCCGCCATTTCTGGGTCGGCGTACGTGCGGTTTTCGCGGACGGCGCGGCCCAGGAAGGCATCGCCCAGTGTCACCAACGTCTTTGGGTCGTCGTTCTTCGTGCGGAAGCCCAGATCCCGGAATGCCTCAGCGGTCTGGCCGTGGTCGTTGTGCAGGATGGCATATGTCAGCTTGACGAAGGCGGACAAGAACGCCGGCGTGAAGCCCTTTGACAAGCCGAAGTCAACGAACGCCAGCTTGGGACCAGGCAGGACGATCAGGTTGCCGGGATGCGGATCAGCGTGAAAGAAACCGTTGATCAACAGCATCTCGCAGTATGCTTCAGCGAGTAGCTGCGCCACCATCTTCGGCTCGATACCCGCCCGCTCCAGTTCTGCAACGTGCGTGATCTTGAAGCCATCAATGAAATCCATTGTGAGGACGCGGCGGGCGGTAAGATCCCAGTTGATGCCGGGAACGACGAACTCCGGACGGATGGCCAGATCGGCCTTGACGCGCTCGGCATTGTGGCCTTCGTTGATGAAGTCCAGCTCCAGCGGCAGCATCTTCTCCAGTTCGCGCACAATCACCCGGAAATCCCAGGACGGTTCGATGCGTGCCAGCACGCCGGTGAGCAGCGCCATGTTCTTCAGGTCGGCAACGGCGATGCGGTCCACGCCCGGATACTGCACCTTGACGGCGACCTCGTGGCCGCCGAAGGTGCGGGCGCGATGCACTTGGGCCAGCGATGCCGAGGCGATAGGCCTCCGGTCAAACCGGGCAAACAGCTGTTCTGGCGCTGCGCCCAGCTCGCGGCGGACCTGTGCGGCGACAGCGGCGTAGGGCCGCGGTGGCACCCGGTCCTGCAGGCGCGACAGCACGTCGATGTACTCCTCCGGCGTGAGATCGGCCCGGCTGCTGATGAACTGGCAAGGCTTGATCATCAGTCCCTGGAGACGGGTGGCGAGGTTGTACAGCAATACGGCGTTGCGCCGGTGCCGGGCGCTGAGCCGCTCAGGAGTGTCGTGGTGTAGCTTGAGCCGGCCGAGCACCTGCGGGATCTTGTAGTTGAGGTAGATGCGCGCCACAACAAATGCGAACACGCTCAACCGGACGGCGCGGAAGCGAAGGAGCACACCCAACCCCCGTGACTGCTGCTGAACTCAGTGTAGCGTGCCTGCGCGAAGCACAACCGGCGGCGGCTCCTCGCTATCCCACCGGCCGTGGGGAGTTCGTACGTCTGTCGCGCGCCGCTCAATTGCCAGCAGCAGCGGCCGGCTGAGCACGCCGCCGGCGTACCCTTTGAGGGTGCCATCGGCGCCAATGATTCGGTGGCAGGGGATTACCACGCACACGGGATTGATGGCGTTGGCGGCGCCCACGGCCCGCCAGGCGCTCGGCCGCCCGACCTCCCGCGCGATCTCCGCGTACGAGCGCGTCTCGCCAAACGGAACCGCGAGCACGGCCTGCCATACGGCACGCTGGAACTCGGTGCCGTACAGGTCCAACGTCACGCCGAAGTGCTGTAATCTCCCCGCGAAGTAGGCGGTCAGCTGCGCCTGCACCGGTTGCGCGGCGGCCGGATCCGGCACGAGCTCCGCACCGGGCAGACAGCGACCGGCCCAGGAATGGAGTTCCTCCAGCCCATGGCCGGGAGGAAGCAGCCGGCACAGTCCATGCTCGGTCACTGCGGCGAGCATCGTTCCATGGGGGGTGTGGCAGCTTGCGAAGCGGATGCGGCCGGTCAACCGGCTGCTTCCTGTTCACCAGTGCGGCGCGCGAGGTGAGATTGAATGTGGTCGTACACGCGCAGCATCTCGTCGTCCTCGTGCAGCGGTGTGCGCGGTGACGGGATGTGGTATCCGCCGAACACCTCGACCGGCTCGGCGTGATCGTCGATCACGTAATCGGGCCAGACGCTGACACCCAGCTCTGGCAACCGTGCCACGTGGTTGTACAGCGGCTTGTCAAAGCAGCCGGCGATTACGTCATGGAGAGCAAACCGCTCCACGACCTCCCAGCGCTTGCCCATCCCCGACCACAGGTACACTGTGTGTCCCTCGCTCTGCAACCGGCGCAGGACGTCGTGGGTATGCGGCCGCAGCCGGTAGTCCCAGGTGATCAGGGTGTAGTCCACGTCAAAGAAGATATTCATGCTCGGGTGAGTCCTGCTCGGCGGTCGCTCAGCGCCAGCATTGCCAGCACCAGCTGCTGTACGCCACGCGCCATGGGCTCCGTATCGATCCACTCCCCGCGAGTGTGAGCGCCGCCACCGCGGGTGATGCCCAGCGTCACAGCGGGAATGCCCCGGCTGAGCGGGATGTTGGCATCGGTGCTGGCTGGTGCGCATTGCGGGCTGACATGCATGCTCTTGAGGATAGCCTGACATATCTGTACCAGGGGATGCTGGGCAGACAGGCCACCGGCCGGACGGCGGCCGACTTCGTCGATGTCAACCCGCACCTGGCCTCCGCCAAAGCCCGCCACCAGTGCCTGCACGTCGGAGGAGAGTGTCTCCAACGCGGCACTGTCCACCGAGCGCATGTCCACGACCATCCGCGCCTGCTCGGCAATCACGTTGACACCGGTGCCACCCTGGAACGTGCCGATGTTGAGCGTCGTGCGCGGCTCCTGCGGCGGGGTAAGCCCGGCCACCGCGGCTGCTGCCCTCGCCAGCACGTGAACGGCGCTAGGGCGGCCGTAGTCATGCCAGGAATGACCGCCGGGTGCGTGGCAGGTGATCGCCAGCCGGCGGCTGCCCACCCCTTCGTAGCTCAGCCGCCCGAAGAAGCTGCCCTCGACCGCGATCATCGCGTCAACCTCGCCGCCGAGCCGGTCCGTGGCAGCGATTGCCCCGCGCAGGTTACCCAGCCCCTCTTCGCCGACGCTGGCCACCAGCCAGATCGGCCGCTCCGGCGTGACCCCCGCCAGCTGCAGCGCCTCAACCGCGCCGAGCACACCAGCCAGGCCGGCAGCGTTGTCGCCAATGCCTGGAGCGTACAGCCGTCGCTCGCGGCGCACGACGGTGTGTGGGACGTCGGAGCCGAACACCGTGTCCAGATGCGCGACGAGTGCGATGGCGCTCTGCCCGCTGCCGGCCCCTGGCATGAGCGCATAGACGTTGCCGGTGGCGTCCTGTTCCACCTGGTGGAGGCCAAGCTGCTGGAAACGTTCGGCCGTGTAGTCTGCACGGGCGCCTTCTGCGAAGGTGGGCGCCGGAATCTCGGCCAGGCGGGCAGCCTCGCTGGCGAAGTGCTCCGCTTGTCTGCTTGCCCAGGTAACAGCGCGATGCACCGCCGGCAGCGCAGCTACCTCCTGGACCAGAGCCTTCGCCTCGGGAGATCCGCCGCTCTGACCGCCCATGTCGCCCCCCGCCGTTGCGTTTCGCCATGCTATGTGCCGGTCTTTGCTGGGTCAACACTTGTGCCCGGCCGTCGCTCGCGGCAGAGGCTCGCGTATCATGGCCCGGATGGTATCGATCCACGTGGAAGGCACGTTCACCGGCACGCTCGATGAGCTGGAGCAGGCGGTCGAGCAGGGCAGCGTCGACCTCGCATCACTGGCCATGGCTGACGTGAGCGCTCAGGCGCTTGCAGCGGCGCGCCGCGGGAGCGCAGATGCGATCGCGCTGGCTGATGCCGCCGCGCTGCTGGCCCGCCTGATCGAGCGGAAGGCTGCGGCACTGTTGCCCAACCTGCCACCGCCGGAGGAACCTGCTCCGGATGAGCCGGAACCCGCTGCGCTCGGCCGGTTGATCGAGGAGTACCGGCTGTTCCGCGCCGCTGCCGAGGAGTTCCGCGGGCGCGAACAGGACGGGTTGCGCTCATTCCCCCGGCTTGCACCACCGCCGATCATGCCGCTGCCCACCGGCTTGGGCAATCTCTCTCTCGACCGGCTGTTAGGCGCCGTTACTGAAGCGCTTGCGCGGCGTCCTCCGGACCCGGTCGAGGCCGTACCGCGCTATACGGTGACGGTTCGTGAGCGGCTTGAGGCGATGCAGCGCGAGCTAGCCGGTGCGGGGCGGTTCAACTTCAGCGGCTACATCCGTTCCTGTCGCAGCCGCATCGAGATCATCGTCGGCTTCATGGCCGTGCTGGAACTCATCAAAGATGGCCGCGCCCATGCCGAGCAGCCAGAGCCATTCGGCGACATCGTCGTCGTGGCAGGAAGCCTAGAGATAACTGGCTGACCCAGACCGGGCGTTCAGACACTGCCCTGCCGGAATTGATCGCATCCGGCACGCGTGCGAGCATGAGTCCAGGAACGGCGGTACACAGCCACGGAGGCCGGTATGCTCACCGATCTGGCCCGCGAGGAGTTGCGCGGGGCCGCGACCGGGCGGCCGTGTGCCGTGGCCATTGGGGTGTTCGATGGCGTGCACCTCGGCCATGAGCTGCTGATCGGGCGGCTGCGTGAGCTTGCGGGCGAGCGGGGCCTGGCCAGCGTCGTGCTGACATTTCATCCCTCTCCCATCACCGTACTCCGCCCGGAGGTCCGCATTGCCTACCTCTCCACCCTGGAAGAGCGGTTGCGCTTGCTCGCTGGCTTGGGTGTGGATGAGGTGGCGCGGCTGACCTTCACCTCGGATTTGGCTCAGGTTTCCGCGGCCGACTTCGTGACCGGCTTGCGCCGTGAGCTCGACATGCGCCTGATCGTGGGCGGGCCGGATCTCTCGATTGGCCGCGGTCGCGAGGGCAACGTCGATTGGCTGCGCGCGCATGGATCGGATCTGGGCTTTGCCGTGGAGACGGTGGATTTCTTGGCGGAGGGCGGCCACAAGCTCGGCTCCACCTCAATTCGCGAAGCGCTGACGCGCGGCGACGTTGACCTGGCAGGGCGCATTCTTGGCCGGCCGTTCGCGCTCCACGGCCCGGTCGTGCACGGCGCCCACCGGGGCAAGACCATCGGCTTCCCAACGGCCAATATGGCGGTCGGAGCAGACCTGGCGGTGCCAGCGTTCGGGGTATACGTCTCCCGTGCTCATACCGGAGAGACATCGTACCAAGCGGTCACCAACATCGGCCGGCGGCCCACCTTCGACGACGGCGCGCCCTCGATAGAGCCACACCTGCTTGACTTCGACGGCGACCTTTACGGTCAGGAGATCCGGCTGGAGCTGCTGGCGAGGCTGCGTGGCGAGCAGAAGTTCGGCGGTATCGACGCGCTGGTCGCCCAGATTCACCAGGATGTGCAGCAGACGCGCCGGTGGTTCGACCAGCACCACAAACGCTCACCACAGCGGCTCACTTGACATACTCAACCGGCCATGCTGCAATCGCTGGCGATACGCGGGTGGCGTAGCCGATCCAACCGGCGCACGGGCCCGCGTTGCGTGTGGACGGGAGCGCGATCATGGACCGCGAGCACCCACTGGATCTCGACGAAGCCCGCACGTACATCGAGCAGGCCGAGACCGTGGCGCTGTACTTCCCGTACTTCCGCAGAACTTTGCTGCTCGATATGCGCACTACACCGCTGGACCCGCCGTTGGCCCGCGTCGTGCCCATGGTGCGCTCCGGCGAGGAACGCCTGCGGGTGCTCGCGCGCCTACGACCACGGCTAGGCCGGCCGGCAGGCGTGACAATGATTCCGTGGCCCCGATTTGTCAGCAGCGCCAAGGCGCTCGGACTGTGGCAGGCGATCGTCGATCGCATGTCTGGCACGGGCTGGCGGCAGGCGGAAGCGTCACTCGAGCGCTGCTACCGCGAGCTACTGGCGGAAGAGCGGGCGGAGCTGCAGCGCGCCTGCACAGGCGACGGATACCGCACGATTTGGGAACAGCCGCGCCGCTCCAGCGTCTAGCCAGCATCCACGCAATTTAGCCAGTTTGGGAGGAACTGACATGGCCGACCCCGCGCTCGACGAAGCCCTGAAGCGAAACTGCGAGGCGTTGGTGGCTGGGAACATCGCCCAGCTATTCGTTGACCTCTCTCCCCAAGCGGTTGTCAAGCTGTCCCAATCCGCAGCCGCTCAGGTAGCCGGTTCCATGCCCAAGCTCACTGCCTACGAGGTGATCGGCCGCGAGAGCAACGGCGATTTGGAGCTGTGCGACGTGCGCTTCACCGGCGAGGTAAACTTCGGCATCAAGGCGTCCTGGCAGCGGTTCGACGGCGCCTGGAAGATCGTCGACTTCGACTCATACCAGTGGTAGCAGTCCGGCGGTGAGCGTGCGCGCGCTCGATACCCGCATCCATCAGAAGTGACGAGCCACCCGCGCCGGACCCCACCAAGGGAGCACGGGCGCGGGTGGCTCGCGGGTTAGGTCCGCCTGCGCGCGCTAGCCGTGTACCCCGGCTGCCTCACGTTCCTTGCTCGCCTCATCGGCGACCTTCTGCGCCAGGTGGTGCGGCACTTCCTGGTAGTGATCGAACTCCAGCTCGAAACTGCCCCGTCCTTGGGTCAGCGCCCGCAGGTCGGTGGCGTAGTCCATCAACTCCGCTAGCGGCGCCGTTGCCTCAATCACGGTGACGCCGTCCTCCGGTGACATGCCGGCGACGTGCCCTCGCTTCGTGTTAAGGTCAGACATCACGTCACCGGTGCGGCTGTCGGGGACGCGCACACGCAGCCTCATCACCGGCTCCAGCAGCACCGGGCTGCCCTGCTGCATCCCCTTCTTGACGGCCTGGGCCGCCGCCAGCTCGAACGCGATAGCCTTCGAATCCACCGGATGCGAGGAGCCGTCGTAGAGCGTGACGCGGAGGTCAGTGATCGGATAGTGGGCGATCACCCCCTCCTTGAGCGCCTCACGCACGCCCTTTTCGACCGCCGGGAAGAACTCGCGTGGCACCGAGCCGCCGACGACCCGCTCGGTGAATTCGAATCCCGAGCCCCGGGGCAGCGGCTCAAGCTCGAGGAAGACGTGCCCGTACTGCCCGGCGCCGCCGGTCTGCTTCTTGTGCTTGTACTCCGCGTTGGTCTTGTTCGACACGGTCTCGCGGTACGGCACCTTTGGCCGGCGCAGTTCAACTCCCACGTTGAACTTGCGCTGCATCCGGTCTGCGGCCACGTGCAGATGGACGTCACCGATGCCGGACAGGACGATCTCACCAGTGTCGGGATCGCGACCGAGGATGAGTGTTGGGTCCTCTTCGGCGATGCGTTGCAGGGCTGGGCCAAGCTTATCCTGGTCGGCCTTCGTCTTTGGGCCAACGGCCATGCGGTACGCCGGCCGGGGGAAGGTGAGCGGCTTGAGCAGGTACTGCCGGTCGGCGTTGCAGATCGTGTCACCGGTTGCCGTTTCGGACAGTTTGGCAACCGCGGCGATGTCACCGGCCACGACCTGGGCGGTGTTCTCCTGCTGCTTGCCGCGCAAGAAGAACAACTGGCCGATGCGCTCGTCCTTGTGCCGGTTGACGTTCTGGACGTGCGAGTCGCTCTTGAAGGTGCCAGAGTACACGCGGAAGTAGTTGAGCCGGCCAACATACGGGTCGGCCGTGGTCTTGAAGATCTGCGCCACCAGCGGCCCGCCTGGGTCGGCGGACAGCGCCACCGGCGCACCCCCGCCCGCGGGCGTTGCCTGCACCGGTTGCGCGTCCGCTGGTGACGGCAACAGGTCTACGATTTCGTCGAGCAGGGCGGCGACGCCAACGTTCTTGAGCGCGCTGGCTGCAGCCACCGGCACAATCAGGCCGGCGCAGGCGCCGGTACGCAGTGCAGCCACTAGCTCGTCGCCGCTGATCTCCTCACCCTCAAGGTACTTGAGCGTGAGTTCCTCATCGGTTTCGGCGACCGCTTCAATCAGCTTCTCCCGATACGCCTGCACCGCATCCGCCATATCAGCGGGGATCGGCTCCTCGACGGCCTTCTCGCCTGTGTAAGCCTTCTGCTTGATCAGGTCAATCACGCCACGGAAGCTGTCCTGCGCGCCGATGGGGATCCGCACCGCGGCGCAGCGATTGCCAAAATGGGAGCGCAGCGCCTCCATCGACTGGTCAAAGCTGGCGTTCTCGCGATCCATGCGGTTGACCACGACCATCCGCGGTAGCTTTCGTTCCTCCAGGTATGCCCACGCCGCCTCAGTACCGACCTGCACACCGGCGGTAGCATCGAGCAGCAGCACGGCGGCATCCGCCGCGCTTAGCCCGGCCTTCTCTTCGCCAACGAAGTCAGCGTAGCCGGGGGTGTCCAGCAGGTTGATCTTGACACCCTTCCACTCGACCGGGATGAGCGAGAGCGAGACGGAGCTATGGCGTTTGATCTCATCCGGATCGAAGTCGGAGGTGGTGTTGCCTTCTTCGACACGCCCCAGGCGGGTGATGGCGCCGGACTCAAACAGCATCGCCTCGGCCATGGAGGTCTTGCCGTTGCCGCCGTGCGAGACGAGTGCGACGTTGCGGATGTTGTTGGTGGAATACTCCTTCATCCGGCCAAACCTCTTCCGAAAAGTGCTGAGATTGTAGACCTGTGCCGCACCGTGGACAAGGAAGCGGCGGTGGTAGCGGTGAGTACCGTGTGATTAGGCTGGGGGTAGCAGGTCAAATCGAAAGTCCTCGATCACGGGATTCGCCAGCAGCCGGCGACACATCTGTGTCACCTGCTCGCTCGCCTGCGTTTCGGAGTCTGCCGCGAGTGTCAGCTCCAGGTACTTGCCGGCGCGCACTGACGCGACGTGTCCGAATCCCAGGGAATGCAGGCCATCACGAACCGTCAGACCCTGCGGGTCGTTGATGTCCGGGCGGAGGGTGATGTAGACCCGGGCCAAGTAGGTCATGCGTGCTCCTTTCCGCCAGCCGGGCGGACCTCAGCGCCGGTCAGCTGCCGGTAGGCATCGCGATAGCGCTCCGCGGTGGCTGAGACCACCTCAGGCGGGAGATGCGGCGCCGGCGGCTGCTTGTTCCATCCGGACGCTTCCAGCCAATCGCGCACCGGCTGCTTGTCATAGCTCAGCTGGGCACCGCCGGGCCGGTATGCGCCGGCCGGCCAGAAACGGCTACTGTCTGGGGTCAGGCACTCATCGATCAGGATCAGCTCACCGTCGCGCTCGCCGAACTCGAACTTGGTGTCGGCGATGATGATCCCGCGCTCCATTGCGTACTGCCAGGCAAAGCGGTACACGGCCAGGCTGCGCAGCTTGAGCACATTGGCCGCCTCGGCGCCCACGGCCTCCTGCAGCTGCTGAAAGGTGATCGGCTCGTCGTGGCCGGACTCCGCCTTGGTGGTGGGCGTGAAGATCGGCTCCGGCAGCGCCTCACACTCTTGGAGCCCCTCAGGCAGCGGGATGCCGCACACCCGACCGCTGCGTTGGTACTCCGCCCATCCGGATCCAGCCAGATACCCGCGTACGACGCATTCCACATCCAGCCGCCGGGCCTTGTGCACGATGGTAGACCGGCCAACCAGCTCAGGTGGCAGGGACGGCGTCAGGTCATCAGCCGCCGTGCCATCTGCCAGCCGGATGAAGTGCGTCGGAACGACCCCACCCACCTTGCCAAACCAAAAAGCCGAAAGTTGGGTGAGCACCGCGCCTTTGTCGGGAATCCCTTCCGGCAGCACTACATCGAAGGCGGAGATGCGATCCGTTGCCACGATCAGCAGACGATCGCCGAGGTCGTACGTATCACGGACCTTTCCCCGGTGCCACCGGCCGGTGAGCGGGGAATCCATCATTACAGAACCGGTCATCGTTCAGTCACCTCCGGGGGAGGCAGCGGCGGCCGGCCCCTGCTCCGCCGCGCGTCCTGATACAGCAGGGTCAGGCCGGCGCCAACAAACGGCGCGCCTGCCAGCGCCGCGATGCCTGATCCGGCACTCGCAGCGAGCTCAGAGCCGCTGCGTCCCACAACCTGCGCTACGACGATCTCGGGAAGCAGCGACAGCAGCATCACCGCTGCGCTGACCCCGAAGGTGCGCCACCACTGTCCGGCGACCAGCCGCCGGCTGGCGCTCAGCGCGCGGAGAGGACCGGAACGCTCCTCCACAATCAGCTGGGCGGAGAACACCCAGCCTACGAGCAGGTACAGTGCCAGCGGCAGCAGCAGGATCGTGGCGCTCAGCAGGGAGACAGCGAGCAGCATCACCAGGAAGGACAGCAGCGCCACCGGCAGCGCACGAAGCCCGCCGGACAGCGCCGCACGGGCTGTGGCAGGGCGGCCCTGGATGATGGTGAGCACGGCAGCGACCAGCGCAATATGCGTGAACACGCGACCAATCGCCGCCACTGCCAGCCACGGCGCTGCCTCTAGCATGCCCCGCTGCAGCTGTTCGGCGGAGGGGTCCGCGCCGTCCACGGGGGCCGGGGCGGTAGACAGTAGCGCGTATGACCCGGCCGCGGCCAGCAATGCGCCGGGGATGGCGAGCGGCAGCAACACCCGGGCATGCCTGACGCACATTGTGGCCGCGGCCGAAACGAGGTCCGGCAGGCTGGGTCTGCTGGACACAGGTGCTCTCAACTGCGGCTGCCTCTCGCTGCGAAGTGCGATGCCGGCGGGAGCTACCGGTACTCCTCGCGCGGGGGCGAGAAGATATCGATGGCGATTGAGTCTTCAAGGGCGGTGACCACGTGGGGAATGTTCGAAGGCACTAACCAAGAGTCTCCCTCACCGATCTCCCGTTCCGCGTCTCCGATGACGAAGTGTAGCCTCCCCCGAGACAGATAGCCGATCTGCTCGTGGGGATGGGTGTGCAACGGTACCACGGCGCCCTTGGCCAGCTCGATTTCGCAAAGCATCGTCCGGTCGCCGGCGTTGAGCGTGCGCCGAACGACGCCGGGGAACATCTCCACCGCGGTTGCCTCTGCCCGTTGAGTTAGCATGGGTACCTCTCAGCCGCCTGTACGGCGCCTGCCGGCATGGTATCGCGCCGGCTACAGCCGGGGCGAGTTGGGCGCCGTGGCGATCTCGCGCAGCGCGATATCGGTCCGGAAGGTCACCCCATCGAATCGGATGCGCGTGGCGTTCTCGTAGGCACGGGCGCGGGCTTCGGCGATCGTGCTCCCTGCAGCGACAACTGTCAGCACCCGGCCGCCGGCGGTCAGCGCCCTGCCGTCACCCGATAGCCGGGTACCGGCGTGGAAGGCGACCACATCGGTATCCAGCGTATCCAGCCCGCTAATCGGCAGGCCGGTCTGGTAATCCCCGGGATATCCGCCGGAGGCGAGCACCACCCCGACCGCCGGCCGGTCAGACCAGCCGATGGAGATGTCAGCCAGCGCACCGCGTGTCACGGCGAGGCAGATTTCCAGCAGGTCAGTGGTGAGCCGTGGCATCAACACCTGGGTCTCTGGGTCTCCCGACCGGCAGTTGAACTCGACGACACGCGGGCCACACGGGGTAAGCATCATGCCGGGGTAGAGCGCTCCACGGAACGGCCGTCCACGGCGCGCCAGCTCGGCGATCACCGGCTCGATCACGTCACGGCGGATCCGCTCTTCGTCCGCCTGTGTGAGGAATCCTGGCGGCGAGTAGGCTCCCATGCCGCCGGTATTGGGGCCCGTGTCTCCGTCGCCGATGCGCTTATAGTCGCAGGAGTACACCATCGGTACCGCGGTCACGCCATCGCTAAAGGCGTGAGCGGACACCTCCGGGCCGGTCATGCGCTCTTCGATCAGCACCCGCAGCCCGGCGTGGCCGAACACCTGCCGTTGCAGCGCTGCCGCAACGGCGGCGCGGGCCGTGGCAAAGTCATCGCACACCGCGACACCTTTGCCTGCGGCCAGCCCGTCCGCTTTCACCACCGGTGGTCCGGCGCCCTGCTGTTCGAGCTCATCGAGGTACTGCATCGCGGCGTCAAGGCCGTCGAATGACCGCGCCGCAGCTGTGGGCACGCCTGCGCTGGCCATGACTTCCTTGGCAAACGACTTGCTGGACTCAATCGCTGACGCCGCTCTTGTCGGGCCATAGGCAGCTACGCCATGCTCGGTCAGGTAGTCCACCAGGCCGTTTGCAAGGGGCTCCTCCGGTCCCACAACCACCAGTTCGACGCGATGGACACGCACGGCGTCGAGTAGCCCGGCGAAGTCTGATGTCTGCACCGGCAAGTTGCTGCCCAGCGCAGCCGTACCCGCATTGCCCGGGGCGATGAAGAGATCAGTAAGCCGCGCGCTCTGGCGCAGCTTCCAGGCCAGCGCATGCTCGCGCGCGCCGTTGCCGACCACGAGAACGTTCATGCGGTCGCTCCGTCAGGTGTGGGGCCGGCGGAACCTGCGCCGGCGGACCGAGGGCAGCTACTCCCACTCAATCGTGCCGGGAGGCTTGCTGGTGATGTCGTACACCACGCGATTGACGCCGGCCACCTCATTGACGATCCGGCTGGAGATGATCGCGAGCACATCGTAAGGCAGCCGGGCCCAGTCAGCGGTCATCGCGTCCTCAGCGGTGACGCAGCGCAAAGCCACGGCATACCCATACGTGCGGAAGTCGCCCATCACGCCCACGGTGCGCGACTCGGTCAGCACGGCGAACGCCTGCCACAGCTCCCGCTCTAGCCCTGCGGCGCGAATCTCGTGTGTGACAATCGCATCGGCCTCGCGTACCATCCGCAGCTTTTCACGAGTCACCTCGCCGAGCACGCGGATGGCGAGGCCCGGGCCAGGGAATGGCTGGCGGAAGACGATTTCCTCCGGTAAGCCGAGCGCCAGCCCCACGCGCCGCACCTCATCCTTGAATAGGTACCGCAAGGGCTCGACCAGCTTCAGATGCATCCGCTCGGGAAGGCCGCCGACGTTGTGATGGGACTTAATCACAGCGGCTGCACTGGCCCCAACGCCAGCGCTCTCTACAACGTCCGGATACGTGGTGCCCTGGGCGATGAAATCGACCTGGCCGAGCTTGGCCGCCTCGGCTTCGAACACACGGATGAACGTCTCGCCGATGCGCTTGCGCTTGGTTTCTGGGTTAGTCACCTCGGCGAGTTGGGAGAGAAAGCGCTCCGTGGCGTCCACGTGAATCAACGGGATGTGGAGATGGCGGCGAAAGGTCTCGACGACCTGGTCCGCCTCGCCCGCCCGCACCAATCCGTTGTCCACAAAAATGCAGGTCAGCTGATCGCCGATCGCTCGGTGGATTAGCGCGGCGGCCACCGCCGAATCGACCCCGCCGGATAGCCCGCAGATGACCCGGCCGGTGCCCACCTGATCCCGGACCGCTGCGACCGCCTCATCGATGAAGCTGCCGGCCGACCAATCGCCCGTCAGCGCGCAGGTTCGGTAAAGGAAGTTCTCAAGTACCTGGCGGCCATCGCGCGTGTGCACAACCTCAGGGTGAAACTGAATGCCGATGATCCCCTGGTCGTTGCTCATGGCCGCCAACGGCGAGTTGTTGGTGTATGCCAGGGGACGGAAGCCCTCCGGCAGGCGCGCAATGCGATCGCCGTGACTCATCCACACCGGGATCTCCACCGGCAATCCGGCAAAGATGCTGGTGCCATCATCGGCACACGTCACCAGTGCGTGGCCGTACTCGCGCTTGGCGCTGGGCTCGACCTCGCCGCCGAGTTGGTGCGCGAGCGCCTGCATTCCGTAACAGATACCCAGGATCGGCAGGCCGGAGCGTAGCACCCACTCCGGCACCAGAGGAGCGCCGTCCTCGTACACCGAGGCCGGACCGCCGGACAGGATAAAACCACGTGGCCGCAGCGCCTCGACCCGCTCCCGCGGTGCGTTCCATGGGACCAGCTCGCAGTAGACATTGCACTCGCGCACCCGCCGGGCGATGAGCATGCTAAATTGCGAGCCGAAGTCGATGATGACGATGGTCTCTGGCTGGGTCAGGCGCGCCGCCGCGGCGGGAACGGCGGGCCCGGGCACGTGGCCCGTGGGGTTCTGCTCCTGGGCCTGCGCTGTCATGGACGCTCCTCGTTACCCTCGCGAGTGTACCAGGGGCTCGGAAGAGCCTTCAAACAGGAACCGGCAGCCAGCGCACCATCAACTCCACATCCGGCTGGCGTCCCATGCCCCGAGTACTGCGCGTTTCGCTCGATGCCCCGGACTGGCGTGTAGGTGCGTTGGACTTGCTGCGCGCCGGCCGTACCATGGTTGTCCCCACGGACACCGTGTACGCCGCCGTGGCGGCGCCGGCCGGCCCGCGGGCAGTACGGCGGCTGCTGCAGACGATGGCGGTGCCGGCCGGCACGGATCCCCCCCTGCTGCTGGCCTCCGCTGAGGCACTCGGCCGGTTCGCCGCGCACAACCCACCTGCAGCGCGACGGCTGGCGGCGGCCTTCTGGCCGGGGCGGCTGACGATGGTGCTACGCCGCGCGCCCGGCGTGAGGGGGGAGGCGGCCGGCTACTCCGAGACTGTCACCCTCCGCGTCCCAGCAAACGCGGCGCTGCGCGAGCTGATCAGCGAAGCCGGCGGAGCGCTGCTTGCGATTGGTGTGCCCGGCGCCCAAACGCTCGATGAGGCGCTCAGCGGGCTCGCGCTGGCGCCGTCACTGGCACTCGACGGTGGTCGCTGCCCCGGCGGAGAATCCAGCGTCGTGGATTGCTCACGTGCGCCGCTGCGACTGCTGCGCGAAGGTGCGATTGCGCGGGAACGGCTGGCCAGTGTGGCACGCAGCCGCCTGTATTGACCGGCGGCATGGTTGCGTTCTGTCATTCTTGTGAGACAATTAACAAGCCGGGACGTGCTCCCCTCACCCGAGCAATCCCAGTATTACTGGTCGGAGGCGGTCATGCGGTTTGATACTGCGCGGCGGCGCGCGGCATTGTTGCTTATTCCAGCGATGCTCATCACGGGCGTGGCATGTGGGAGCACGGACAAGCGGCCGGTTGGGGCGGCCGAGGCAAAGACCCCGGCACCAGCCCAGGCAGCGGCGGCCACTGCCGCACCGGGTGGCAGCAGCGCCGGTGCGCCGGCCGCGGGCGGCGAGAAGATCGTGATCGTCGGCACGGACAACAAGTTCGACAAGACGGCGATCACGATCAAGGCCAAGGAGCCAGCCACGGTCGAGTTCCAAAACAAGGGCTCGGCGATTCACAACTGGCATGTGCTCAGTGTGAAAGACAGCGCCGGCAAGGATATCACCACCAAGCTGATTACCGGCAACACCACGGAAGTGATCACGTTCACCATCGACAAGACGGGAGCCTTCGACTACCTGTGCGATGTGCACCCAGAGATGAAGGGCAAGCTCACCGTCCAGTAAGCCGCGCCGGGTCGCATCCAACCCGGGTGTGGCCCGCGTACGATCCTGAGAGGCGCAGGTCACGGCCTGCGCCTCTCCGATAGAGGCGCGATATGCGGGTTGACGGTTCACGCTGGTGGGCGACGCTGGCTGTCGTGGCTATCACGGCGCTTGCCGTTGCTTGTGGTGGCTCGTCCGACGAAGCGAAGCAGCTCACGGGCGGCGCTGCTACCGCGCAGCCTGCGACATCTGCCACAGCAGAGGCACAGGCCACCCCTGCCAATCCGTTCGCCCCGGTGATCGCTTTTGCCGAGCAGATTGTTGGTAGCAACCGCTTTGCCCTCGGCCTGCTGGACAGCAAGACCAACACACCCATCCCCGACGCACAGATGAAGCTGCGCTTCTTCACGGTGGAGAACGGTCAGGGCACACTGCGGTTTGAGGCCAACGCCACGTTCCGCGCACCGGCCCGCGAAGCGGGACTCGCCTCCTCAGTGCCACACACGCACGTCGATGGCACGCTGCACACCCACAGCAACGCCGAGGCGGATGTCGGCGTTTACACGGCACAGGTCTCCTATGACCGGGCGGGGCAGTGGGGCGTGCAGGCGATCTTTGCCACCCCTGACGGCCGCCAGGGACAGGTAACGGCGGCGTTCCAGGTGCTTGAGAGCAGCAAGGTGCCGAACGTTGGGCAGCCGGCGCCCCGAAGCCGGCAGCCGTTGCTCAAAGACGTCAAGGACATTGCGGAGATTGATTCAGCCGTGACGCCCGACCCGGCGCTGCACACGATCACCATTGCCGACGCAATCGCCTCAGGAAAGCCATCGCTGGTGATGTTTGCCACACCGGGCTATTGCTCCAGCCGGTTTTGCGGGCCGTCGTACGAGATCGTCCGCGGACTGATGCCCAAGTACAGCGGGCAGGTCCACTTCATACACGTCGAGGTCTACAAGGAGTTCGTCAAGCTGACGCCCTCCGATACCTTCCTTGAGTGGAACCTGCGCACGGAGCCATGGTTCTTCATCGTCGACGGCAAGGGCATCATCAGTGCCCGCTTCGATGGCGCAACCACCGGCGCCGAACTGGGGGCTGCCCTCAGCCAGGTAGCGCCGTAGCCGGCAGAACGTCCGCCATGCCTATGCTCACGACGGAATCAGCCGTGTGACCGGCCGGGTATACGATCCAAACGTCGGTTGCCACGATGAGTGCTTCCCAGGCCCACCCGCGACAATCACGGTAAGGTCCTCCGGCTGCGCCATGATGCAGGCATGATCGGGACAGATGCCGGCGTTCAGCGCCGCCAATTCGGCGCGGTACTCAGGCGACAGCCGGGCATGCGGATACCTGGCCTGCTCAAACACGTAGGCTTTGACATCTTCTTTGCGGTAGCCGTCTTCTGCGATGGTGGCGGCGTGTTCCGGCCCCAGAGCGAGCAACGGCCAGCCGTGGCGCAGGATGTTATTGCTGCCGGCCTGACCCATCGCACCGGCGATGGTCTGCAGAATGCCTTCGCCCGTGTTGCTGACGTGCTCCTGGATGTTGTGCGGCCCCTCGCAGCCGATAACCGTCACGGTCGATTGCTCGGGGTGATAGCCGCGCTCCACGTGCAGCGGCCCCCACGGGTTGGCGGCTTCGTTCTCGGCGATGCAGTAGCTGTACTTGGACGGGCTACCCTGGGTGGCACGGTCGCCGGTGCCGGGCAGCCCGCCTCCAACGTTCATCAGCAGCAGCCGCATCGCCCGACCGATGGTGGCGTTGGCGCGATGGCCCGGACCAAAGCAGTTGTACCCAGAGGCAATGCCCAACTCCACCGCCACCGGACCGTTGACGATGATCAGCGGCGCAACGGGATGGGTCGTCGCCTGCACGCCGTCCAGGTTGAAGGCGGGATCGGCCACGGCTTCAATCGCGGAGATGAGAAGCGGCAGGTACTCCGGCCGGCACCCTGCCATCGCGGCGTTGATGGCGATCCGCTCGATGGTTGCCTCTCCCTGTCGAGGCGGCAACACGGCGACCACCTCCCGCCGATCGCGTTTGACGGCAGCTAGCATCGACTCGACGGCCACCTCCGTCGGCGCTAGCACCGGTAACCCGTCCGTCCAACCTCGCTCACAGAACCACTCGAACAGCGACAGCGGGTCAGCGTGTACCTCCGTCAGTCTCGAGGGCTGCCCGCTGGTGGTTGCATCACGGACCGCGCTGGGTCCTGGAGGGGTCACCAGAGCAGCCGCCACTACATCCACCAGGCCCGCCGCCTTGGTGGTTACCGCCGGAGGTCGCAGACCGCCGATGGGATGCTCTGTCAGCACGACCGGCAGTTCGGCCACCCCGCGGGCCCGGCTCTCCAACGCGACCAACCCGGCGAAGGCATCAGTTCCGATGACCAGCGAGGGAAGGCCCTCTTTTTCCAGCTGGATGGCGGCGTGGACACTCCACGTCGTGCACGAGCCTCAATCAGCGCTGCCGACGAGGATGGCATCCGCACCGGCTTTGAAATCGGCGATGATCGCGGCAGAGGCCGGGCCGTTCACCGGCTTCCGGCGGACGAGCACTTCACGGACGCCGTAGCGCTGCTGAAGGCCCTCGGCCACTGAAGTCATCAACAAGCCGGCGTTGGCCTTGCTGTTGTCCAGGATGCCGAGGCGCAGGCCCGCCAGCGCAAGCGGACGCGGCGCCGGTTGAGCATGGCGCACGCTGGTCGGCGCCGTCGGGTCGTAGACGCGGATGCTGGCCATTTGCTGTGCTCCTTGCGCGTGCAGGTTGCGGGCACCGGCATCTTAAAGACTGACAAGGGCGGCGTCAAAGCCAGCGCAATCACAACTGCTTGCCTGCACGCCGTGGACGGCCGTGAGTGGCCGGCCGTATCGTGGGAATCCGTGGACCCGCGAACAAGTGGTCTCGCCGGGAGTGAGGGAGCAGATGGCCGGACGTGTTGAAGGCAAGGTTGCGATTGTGACCGGTGCCGGGCAGACACCGGGAGCGACGATCGGGAACGGGCGTGCGACTGCGATCCTGCTAGCGCGGGAGGGCGCGCACGTCGTGGTCGTGGATCGCGACGCCAGCTCTGCTGCCGAGACGGTGAAGCTGATTGAGGCGGAGGGCAACGCCGCCACTGCGCACACCGCCGACGTCACCAGTGCAGTGGCAGTTCAGCGACTGGTTGCAGAGACGCTCACCCAGCTCGGCCGGCTCGATATCCTGCACAATAACGTCGGCGCCAGCATCACGCTGGGCGATGCAGCGGCGGCGGAGATGACCGAGGAGGCGTACGACCGGAGTTTCGCAGTCAATCTCAAGAGCGCCTGGCTGACCTGCAAGCACGCGCTCCCTGCCCTGCGGGAACGCGGCGGGTCGGTGGTGAACATCTCCTCGATGGCCGCCTGGGAAGCCTACCCGCTTGTGGGCTATAAGACGATGAAAGCCGCCGTCATCGCGCTGACCGAGAACCTGGCCGCGGCGAATGCGGCGTATCTGGTGCGCGTTAATGCCATTCTGCCAGGCCTGATCAACACGCCGATGGCGATTGAAGCGCGTGTTGCACAGGGAACCCCGCGCGAAGAGGTGGTAGCGATGCGTGACCGGCGCATTCCCCTGGGGCGCAGGATGGGTACCGCCTGGGACGTCGCTCACGCCGCGCTCTTCCTACACTCGGACGATGCCCGCTTCATCACGGGCGTCGCCCTGCCAGTGGACGGTGGCGCAAGGATTGCTCAGTAGCCGGCGGACAGGCGGGGTATCGGGTGCGGGAGCGCCCGGTCGGGCCGCCTGCTCCCAGTGGTTCGTAGTCAGTGCTGGCCCGGCGCACAAGCCACGAGCTAGCTGCTCACAACAGATGCTCCGACGGGCGAGCCGGCGCAGACGTGCGAGGTGGCGATGCCAAGCGTTGAGCTGGCGATCATCGGTGGCGGCGCAGCGGGCCTGACAGCGGGACTGTATGCGTCGCGCCTGCGGCTTGATGTGGTGATGATCGAGCGGATGGGTACGGGCGGCCAGATCATCAATGCCGCCACCATCGACAATTTCCCCGGCTTCCCCGGCGGTATCAAGGGGTACGAGCTCGGGCCGCTGATGGCGCAGCAGGCGCTGGATGCCGGTCTGCAGATCGAGTACCAGGAGGTGCAGCGCATCTCCCGCCAGGGCGAAGGCTTCCTACTGGAGACGGACGGCGCGCCGGTCACCGCCCGCGCCGTGCTGCTGGCGGCCGGATCGTCGCTCACGCGCCTCGACGTGCCAGGTGAGTCTGAATTTGAGGGCCGGGGCGTATCGTATTGCGCCACCTGTGACGGTGAGTTCTTCCGCGATCAGCCGGTAGCGGTCGTCGGTGGCGGCGACACAGCCATGGACGAGGCGCTGTACCTAGCAGACATCGCGGCGTCGGTGTCGGTGCTGGTACGCGGTAGCGCATTGCGCGCCCAGCCGGTGCTGGTCGAGCGCGTGCGGGCGCAGCCCGCCGTCTCCATCCGGCTCGGCACGTCCGTCCTAGCGATTACCGGGGATGCTGCAGTTGAGGCGGTCACCATCACATCCGGGGGTATGACGGAGCAGTTGCCGGTCAGTGGTGTGTTCGTCTCGGCTGGGCTGACGCCCAACACTGCGCTCCTGCGCGGCTTGCTCGCGCTCGACAGCGGTGGGTATGTGCCTGTGGATCTGTGGATGCGCACCGTAGTGCCCGGGCTGCTGGCGGCCGGTGACCTACGCCAGGACTCTGCGCGTCAACTGGTCAGTTCCGCCGGTGATGGGGCAACGGCGGCGCTGGCGGCAGCGCGGTACCTGCGCGGCGGCGAGTGGCGCTGACAGCGGTTAGGTGATACCGACCGGCCGGCGATTCGCAGCCGATTGATGCGGAGTGGGGGCAATCCGCTGGCCTAAGCTGCGGATCTCTTTTGCCGATAGCAAATGGGAGAAGCTAGCGATGGTCCCAACGGTCCGACCGTGTGTCGACACGGGGAAGGGGTTGAGCGGCAGCCGGGGGGTCTCGATGGTCGCCATCTCAAGCGCGTTGCAGCACCGAATCATCAAGGCGGCAGAAACGCATCTCGGCCCGCAGGCAGACGAGTTTGTGCGGGATGTGTGCCGTAACCGGCTGGACACCCCATTCGAGGCGCTGGAGTTCACGAGAATCAACGCGCTGCTCAAGGCCATCGAGCAAGATGCCGGCGAGGTATTGGGCTGCCGCACCGCAGAGGCGCTGGCGGAGGCGATCCTCCAGATCAAGGCTGACGTCGAGGCGGGGCTTGCCGGGCGGCTGATCGGCAGCCTGGCCAGGGTGATGGGACCTGCGGCCGAACCGTTCATGCGCAACGTCTGTCAGAAGTCCGGCACATCGCTCGATGCGGTCACACGCGACGCCCTGCCAGCGCTGGCCCGCACCGCGAAGACTGAGGCATTGCCGCTGCTGGGCGAGGAAACGGCCGGCGCGGTGGAACATGTCATCGCCCGCGCGGCCACTGCCCGCCCCCCAGCAATGCTGGCAGGCATCCTGGCCGCGGCGAGGGACTGCCTGGGCGCGCGGGGTGAGGAGATCCTTCGCCAGTTGTGCCGCTCGCGGCTCGAAACCGACCTGGACGAAATCGAGCCGGAGGCGCTGGCATTGCTGGCAGACGCCATCCGCGTGCAGTCTGTCGACCTGATTGGTAGCGCAAATGCCGCAGCTTTCGCCCAAGCCGTAGCAGCGGCGCTGATGTCGCCGAACGTAGCGCTGCGCGGCCGGCTGGCCGAAACCGCCCGCAAGTACGTCGGACCCGCCGGCGAGGACTTCCTGCGCCGCTCCTGCCGCCGGGCGGGTATGCCGTGGGAGGCCGTCGACGTCGAGCACATGATGTGGCTGGCCGAGGTGGTGCGGACCGAGTCAACGGCCCTCATCGGCAAGAAGCAGGCGGACGACTTCGCGCGCGTGGTGCGCGGCTTCCTCACCGGCAAGTAGCAGCGAAATCCTGCATCCGCCCGGTGCCATCTCTCCCGGTCTGCGGCTATACTGAGCGCTGCATTCCGAGGGGGGATTGTCGATGCACGAGGAAGACGGCTACCAGACGCGTCGCGCGATCAGCCGGCGTCGGGCGCTACGTGGAGGGGCACTGGGGGTGGCGGGGCTGGCCGCCTTCGCGCTGGCGTGCGGTAACGACGACAAGAAAGAGCAGGGCGCGGCTACCACCACCGGCGCAGCCACCGCGACCGGCGGGCAGGCCGGCGCGGCCACGGCTGCGCCCAGCGCCGAGCAGCCCAAGTACGGCGGCATCCTCAACCAGCGCTTGCCCAATGACCCCGACCGAATGGACGCCCACCAATCCACGACGTACGTCACGGTGTGGCCGTTCGCCGCACCCATCTTCAACCAGCTCGTGCAGTTCGACCCGGACAAGCCCGGTGACAAATTCGAGGACATCACCGCTGACCTGGCCACCAAGTGGGAGCAGCCCGATGGCCAGACCGTGCGCTTCACGCTCAAGCCCGGCGTCAAGTTCCATGACGGCGGGATCCTCACATCCGAGGACGTGAAGGCGCAACTGGAGTGGATTATCACCCCGCCCCAGGGCAAGGTCAGCCCTCGGCGGCAGGCGCTGGCCGCCATCGACAAGATTGAGACGCCCGACGCCACCACGGTGCTGATCAAGCTCAAGCGGCCCAATCCCTCGCTGCTGATGAACCTGGCCAGCCACTACTTCGGCATTGGCTCTGCCAAGGATCTCAAAGAAAACGGCGAGATCGGCCCGAAGCTAATCGGCACCGGCCCGTTCAAGCTCAAGGCCTACGAGCGCGGCAACTTCATCGAGCTGGCCAAGAACCCTGAGTATCACATGCAGGGCCGGCCGTATTTGGACGGTATGAAGTTCTTCATGGTGCGCGACTATACATCGGCGCTCACCAACTTGATCGGCGGCCAGTACCACCTGTTCTACGAGAGCGTTTTCACACCATCGGATCAGGAGCGGGTGAAGAAGGAGTCCGGCGGCAAGTTCGAGGCCGAGGCCGTGCCCAGCACGCTGCGCAGCCCGGTATTCATGAACGCCCGGCGCAAGCCCTATGACGACGTCCGCGTCCGTCAGGCGATCAGCCTGGCAATCGATCGCGACGCCGCCATCAAGGTGGTGAAGGAAGGGTTTGGGCGGCGAGGAGGCTACATGCAGCCGGGCGGCGCCTGGGCCATCTCCGAGGCTGATCTGAAGAAATTCGACGGCTACGACAAGCCGGACCTCACAAAGGCCAAGCAACTGCTTCAGGCCGCTGGTGTCACCAGCCTGAAGGCGGCGATGCCCACCCGCACCGACTTCAAGCCATTCGCCGAGCTGATCAAGGATCAGCTGGCCAAGATCGGCATTGATGTCACCATCGACCTTTCCGACACCGCCACGGCCCAGCCCAAGCTCCAGAACGGCGACTTTGATGTCTCGGCCTGGCTGATCGGCCTCAACGTCGATGACCCGGACGCCACCTTCGCCGAGGTTTCCACCAGCAATGCCGTGCGCAACTGGTCGGCCGTGAAGGACCCGAAGATAGATGAGCTGTACGACAAGCAGAGCGTGATCACCGACACCGCCGAGCGCAAGAAGGCGGTGCAGGAGCTGGAGAAGCTGGCGCTGGAGCGGTTCCAGATCGTCACCGCCTTCTTCGATGACCTGCCCTTTGCCCGCGCCAAGACGGTGCGTAACTTCAAGTTCCACTCGTCGCTGTACACCAGCCGGCGGATGGAGAGCGTCTGGCTGGCCGGGTGACGGCGCTTCCCCCGCCGTGCTATCCTCCCCGCACCCTCGGGCCGGCCCGTTCCCGCGCGGGCTGGCCGCGCTGTCAAATGGCAAGGACAAGGAGCGCCTCACCGCTGTGCAGCGCTACGTGATCGGCCGCGTGCTGCTCATTGTGCCGACGATCATCGGCGTGTCGCTGATCGTGTTCGTGATCATGCGCATGCTGCCCGGTGATGTGGCCGTGGCGGCGCTGGGTGGCGGCCAGGGGGTGAGCCAGGAGCAGATCGCCAGGTACCGTGAGCAACTGGGGCTGGACGACCCGCTGCCGGTGCAGTACGCCGAGTGGGCGGGCGGGCTGCTGCGGCTGGACTTCGGCCGGTCGCTGCTTACCGGCCAATCGATCAACGAAGACATCACCAACCGCTTGCCCGTTACCGCCGAGCTGGCGTTGGGGGCGATCCTGCTCTCGTTGGTGATCGCCCTCCCTACCGGCATCCTGTCTGCCGTCTACCAGGACCGGCCCGCCGACTACCTGATCCGCCTCTTTTCCATCGCCGGGCTGGCGCTGCCGGTGTTCTGGATTCAGACACTCGTGCGCAACCTGCTGTTGCCCAAGTACTTCGACTGGATTCCGCCGCCCGGCTACGCCAGGCCATGGGAGGATTTCCTCACCAACCTTGAACAGATGTGGCTGCCAGTGCTGATCCTTGGCTACTTCCAGTCCGCCGTCATTAGCCGCCTGGCCCGCTCCACCATGCTCGACGTGCTGCGCGAGGACTACATCCGCACCGCCTGGGCCAAGGGGCTGCGCGGCCGCGCCGTCATCATCCGCCACGCCGCCCGCAACGCCCTGCTGCCCGTGCTGACGCTGGCTGCCGTGCAGCTCGGTGTGCTGCTGGGCGGCGCTGCCATCACCGAGAGCGTCTTTGCTCTGCCCGGCATCGGCCGGTTCGTGGTGGACGCCATCAACAACCGTGATTACCCCGTGGTTCAGGCCATCGTCATGCTGGTGGCGGCGATCTACGTGCTGCTCAACCTGGCCGTGGACCTGCTGTACGGCGTGATTGACCCGAGGGTGCGGCTGGCATGAGCACGAGCGCGCTGCCGGCAGCCGGCGACCTGGTCATCAGCCCGCGGCGCGCCCCGCGCACGCTCAGCGCCACCGCTCGCTTTATCCGGCGTAAGCCGTTGGGGGCGGCTGGGGCGCTGCTGCTGTTGGTGGTAACCATCACCGCTCTGTTCGCGCCACAGATCGCCCGCTTCAACCGGCTGGAGTTCCACGCCGCCGATGCCTACACCGAGCCGAACCGCACCTACTGGTTCGGTACGGATCAGAACGGCCGCGACATCTTCTCGCGGGTGGTGTGGGGAGCACGCATCTCCTTGCATGTGGGCGCGCTCACCGTGCTGTTTGGCACCACCTTTGGGCTGGCGTTCGGGCTGGTCTCGGCCTATGCCGGCGGCAAGCTCGACTTCTGGGCGCAGCGCGTCGTCGATAGCTTCCAGGCATTTCCGGCGCTGTTCCTGGCGCTGGCGCTCACCACTGCCCTGGGCAGGACCATCACCAACGTCGGCATCGCCCTGGCGGTCGTCACCTGGCCCGCCGCCAGCCGGGTGATCCGCTCTGCCGTCCTCTCCCAGAAGCAGATGACGTACGTGGAGGCCGCACGGGCCACCGGCGCCGGCACCATGCGTATCCTGCTCCGCCACCTGCTGCCCAATGTCATGTCCGTGTTCATCGTCATGGCCACGGCAGCGCTGGCCCAAGCCATCCTGGTGGAGGCCTCGCTCTCGTTCCTGGGGGTGGGCGTGCCACCGCCGGAGCCGTCCTGGGGGTTGATGCTGCTGGAGGCGCAGGCCAAGGCGGTGCGCGCGCCGTGGCTGGCAGTCTTCCCCGGGCTCGCCATCACCGTCGCCGTCTTCGGCTTCAACCTGTTCGGCGATGCCCTGCGCGACTTCCTCGACCCGCGGCTGCGCGGGCGCTGAGCCTCACCAGCCGGCCGGCTGGCCCTCGCCGCGCAGGTCGGAGGCGGCGGCCAGCGCGCCGGTGCGCGGGTCGCGGCGGATGATCTGGGCCCGCCCAGCGCGGGGGGCCCAGCGCTCCAGGTGCTCTACCTGCCAGCCCTTTGCCACCAGCCCGGCCTCCACGTCCGGTCCGAATCGTGGCTCCAGCTCAAGTGTGCGGCCGCGAGAGATGGACCAGCGCGGCCGGTCTTGTGCCTCAGCCGGGTCCGCGCCGAAGTCGAGCATGGCGCTGATCATCTGGGTGTTGGTCTGCACCTGACGGTCGGCGCCGGGGGTGCCACCCACGATCAGCGGCCGGCCGTCCTGCAAGACCATGTAGCTGTTGAGGGTGTGGACAGTGCGCTTGCCGGGGGCCAGCTCGTTGGGGTGGCCCGGCTCCAGGGTGAAGCCGGTGAGACGGTTGTTGAACAACACACCCGTCTCCCCTGCCACAAACCCGGAACCGAAGGCGGCGAACACGCTCTGAATCAGCCCGGCGGCGTTTCCCTCTGCGTCCATCGCCGCGATGTACGTCGTGTCGCCCGGCACGGGGAAGTTAGCAGGCGGGCTGAAGTCGCGCACCTTGCCATCGCGCAGCAGCGCCCGCAGCTCGGCGGCCCGCTCCTTGGAGCACAGCCACTCCGTGGGCATCGCCACCTGCCGGGGGTCGCCGGCGTGGGCGAAGCGGTCCTCAAAGGCGAGCTTGAGCGCCTCCGCCATCACGTGAACCCGCTCCGTCTCGCTCATCGCCGCCAGGTCGAACCCCTCCAGGATGTTGAGCGCGGCGAGCACGATGAACCCCTGGGAGACCGGCGGCTGCTCGGCGACGGTGTAGCCCCGGTACGTACACGTCACCGGCGCCAGCACCTCTGCCGCCGCCATGCGCAGGTCATCCTCGTCCAGGAGCCCGCCTGCTTCCCGAAAGGCCGTGGCGATGCGGCGGGCCAGCGGTCCGGTGTAGAACCCATCGCGTCCGCCTTCGGCCACGGTGCGCAGCGTCGCGGCGACGTTGGGCTGGCGCACGGTCGCGCCAACCTCGGGGGCGCTGCCGCCGGGCAGGAACTGGGCCGCGCTCGCCGCAAAGGGCGCCAGCACGCCGGCCAGGCCGGAAGCGATGCGATGGAAGCGCACCGAGGCGGGAAACCCACCCTCGGCGTAGTCAATCGCCGCGTCGAACAGCCGTGGCCAGGAGAGCCGCCCATGGCGGGAGTGCGCCTCCGCCCAGCCGGCCACCACGCCCGGGACGGCCACGGCCAGCGGCCCGCGCATGGGGATACCGCCCAGCTCCCGGTAGCGCGCGGCGGTGGCAGCGCGGGGGGCGGCGCCGCTGGCGTTGATGGCCTCCAGCGTGCCTGTGCGGGCGCTGAACGCCAGTACAAAGGCGTCGCCGCCCAGCGTGCTCATCTGCGGCTGGACGACTGTCATTACTGCTGCGGCGGCAAGTGCGCCGTCCATCGCCGTGCCGCCCGCCTGCATCGCCGCCAGCCCAGCCTGCGACGCCAGGAAGTGATCGGTAGCGACCACGCCGCGGGAGGCGATCAACGGCACCCGCTCGGGGATGTGTCCGTGCACGGTCATGGGCACTTCTCCTCAGGCGCGGTATTAGTCAGCCGCGCCGGCGGCTTGCGGGTGCGGCGTCCCGGCCTCCGCTGGGGCGGCGAGGTCCTGGGCGCGGCCACGGGGGAAGAACAGCGTGGTGAGGAACACCAGCGCTGCCAGCACACTGACGATCACGTAGACGCTGTGCAGCGCCTCCGCCAGCGAAGACTGCAGGGCGCGTAGCACGTCCGACGCCAGCGCCGCCCGCGTGTCCGGGTCCAGGAGCGCGCTGCGCTCCACCTCGGCAGGCACACCGGCGGCACTGGCGCTCGCGGCCCAGCGCGCCGCCAGCACTGCGCCCAGTACGGCGACGCCGATCGTGCCACCGATGGTGCGGAAGAACTGGTTGGTGGCGGTGGCCACGCCGCGCAGCGACCAGGGCACGGCGTTCTGGATGGCGATGATGAAAGCGCTGGAGGAGAAGCCCATGCCCATGCCGAATACCACCAGCAGCGCCACGATCTGCGCCCGCGGCACACCTTCCGTCACGGTCAGCAGCAGCAGGCCACCACCGAGGATGCACAGGCCACCGAGCAGCACCACCAGCCGGAAGCCGAAACGGACGATCAGCTTGCCGCCAATGATCGAACCCACTGGCCAGCCCATCGACATCGGTGCGACAACCATACCCGCATCGGCGGCGGTCCCGGACTCAACCCCCTGAGCGAACAGTGGAATGAACGAGGTAACCCCGAACATTGCCGCGCCGGAAAGGGCGCTGGCCAGGCTGGCGACGGCGATGATCCGGTTGCGAAACAGTCCGAGCGGCAGAACCGGCTCAGCAGCCCGGGCCTCCTGCCAGAAGAACAGGGCGAGCGTAGCCAGGGCCCCGCCAAACAGCGCCAAGCTCGGAGGCGCGCTCCACGCCCATGAGGAGCCGCCTTCCAGCAGCGCCACCAGCAGCAGCGTGATCGACGTGGTGAGCGCGACGGCACCCACGTAGTCAATCTTGTGCTTACGCCGCTCGACGTTCTCATGCAGCAGGAAGAAGATGATTAGCGCCGCCGGGATGCCGAACGGCAGGTTGACGTAAAACACCCAGCGCCAGCCCGCAAGGTCGGTGATCAGGCCGCCCAGCGCCGGACCTGCGACCGAGGAGACACCCCACACGCCGCTGAACAGCCCTTGCAGCCTGGCGCGCTGCTCGATGGTGAACAAGTCGCCGATGATCGTCATGGTGACCGGCAGCACCGCGCCCGCGCCGATACCCTGGACGGCGCGAAAGATGATGAGCTGGACCATCGATTGGGCCATGCCACACAGTGCCGAACCGGCCAGGAACGTCAGCACACCGGCCAGGAATACCGGCTTGCGCCCGTACAAGTCGGCGAGCTTGCCGTAGATGGGGACGGTCGTGGTGGAGGTGAGCAGGTAGGCGGAGAACACCCACGAGTAGAGGTTGACGCCGCCGAGCTTGCCGATGATTGTGGGCATGGCAGTGCCGACGACCGTGGTGTCGAGGGCGGCCAGCGACATGCCGAGCATCAGCCCGGCGATGATCAGCGCCCGTTGCCCGCCGCTCATGGCTCCTCCCAAGTGTGCGTGGCGAAGGCCCAGTTCAGCAGAGCCATGCTCTCCGCCGTTCGGTCTGGCGTATCGAGTAGCGCCACAAACAGCCGCTGCTCGCCCCGTACCGCCGAGCCGACGATCGTCTGCCCGCCGAAGCGGCCTCCCCAGCCAATCTTCACGCCGTCCGCGCCGGGCATGGTGTATAGCAGGCCGTTGCCGTTGGACATGCCAATTACCCGGCTGCCGCGGGCCGTATGGTAGCGCGTCCCAACGATGCGCGCGAACTCGGGGTGCTGCATGGCAAAGCGGGCGATCTGCGCCAGGTCGTGCGCCGAGACAGCATTCGCCGTGTCGCGGCCCAGGCCGGAGGCATTGCGGAACAGCGTCTCTGATAATCCCAGCTGCCGCGCACGAGCGGTCATCTGCTCGGCGAAGACTGCCTCGCTGCCACTGATGTGCATGGCGATGGCGTATGCGGCGTCGTTGCCTGACGGCAGCATCAGGCCGTACAACAGGTCACGCAGCGTGAAACGGTCGCCGGAGACCAGTCCCATGACGCTGCCCCAGTACGAGCGGCCGTCAAGCTGCACTTCGACCACGTCATCGAGATTGCCCAGCTCGACGGCCAGCAGGGCGGTCATAATCTTCGTGGTGCTGGCCGGGGGCAGCGGTATGTGCGCCTCGTGCTCAAACAGCACCGCACCTGAGCGGCCATCAATCACCACGGCCGCACGTGCGCCGATGGCAGGCGGAGCGGTCTGGCGGGTGCGATGCGGCGGCGGCGGCCCGGGCGGCAGGAACGGCGCTGGCGTCGCAGTGGGGACCGGTGGTGCCTCCTCCGGCGGCGGCTCCGGCTGCGGAGGCAGTGCGGGGATGGTCGCCGCGCCACCCAGCATCCCGGCCGTGGGCTCGGCCGCCAACGCTGCCCCTGGTGGGGGGGCGACGCCGGCCGCGGGCATCCGCTCGCTGGTGCAGCCGGCCACCGTGGCTACCACTAACGCCGGTAGCAAAGTCCAAGCGAGCAGACGAGCCGCAGTCCTCATGCCGGCCGCGCCATCCACAGATGTGTCATCTTCGACGTCATCAACGACCGCCACTCGCTCCCGGATCTAAACGCGTACGGCGCCAGGTGCATGCCCGGATCGTAGCGGATCGGTACGGAGCGTGGGGGATCGGCAAATGGGTACGGGCGTGAGGTTCTGCTCCTGCCGGCACGGCATCCCTTCTCTCCGACCGACCGGCCGGTTCGTTTCGGTGTCGTTCGCGTCCGATAGAACAGCTATCGATGCATGACCGGACGGCGGTCAGGTGCGGAACCATGGGAGGGATGGGAGAAGATGACGGTGTACGGGGGAACTGGCAACCGCCGGCAACGGCATGTCAGCCGCAGGCGGGCGCTCGGACTGGGGCTGGGCGCGGTCAGCGCCGCCTGGCTGGCGGCGTGCGGCACGAATGAGGGCGGTGACCGTGGCCGAGCCACCCAGGGGCCGGCGGCCACGACGGCAGCGCAGCCCGCGGCTCAGCCCGGTGGTCCAAAGCAGGGTGGCACGGCGCGGACCCGCATGAACGGCACGCCGCCACTCGACCCGATTGCCAACACGTCGTTTCGGGCGCAGCAAATGGCTGGCTTCACCTACAGCCGCCTGTTGCGCTTCCGCACGGGCACCGATCCAGCGGTCGCGCAGAACTACGAGGTGGTGCCGGATCTGGCGGCCTCGTGGGAGATCGCCGGAGATGGCACCGCCATTACCTTCAAGCTGCAGGCCAATGCGGCGTTCCATCAGAAGGCGCCGGTGAACGGGCGCAAGGTGGACAGCGAGGATGTCAAGTTCGCCTTTGAGCGTTTCCGCACCGAGCCCAAGAACTCCAACCGAGCGGCGTTCGATGGCATCGTCTCCGGCATCGAGACGCCGGACCCGGGGACTGTGGTTGTCAAGCTGGCCAAGCCGTACGGGCCGATCCTCAACCTCTTCGCCAACCCGCAGTACCTGTGGATTCTGCCACGCGAGTCGGCGGGCGGCTTCGACCCGGCGAAGGAGCAGATCGGCAGCGGGCCGTGGGTGCTCGAGTCGTTGCAGCCCGACAGCGAGATCCGGCTGAAGGCGAACCGGCGCTACTTCCAGGCAGAGCGACCGTGGGTGGATGCCTGGACACTGGCGATCATTCCAGACAACATCATGGGCAAGTCCCAGTTCCAGGCGGAGCGGCTCGATCTGGAGGCGATCCAGTACGAGGATCGCAACGAGGTGGCCACCTCAAACCCGAAGGCCTCGCTGGTCAGCTATACCCCGACCACGACGCCGTTCATCGGCTTCCAGGTGCGGGGATCGTCCCCGTTCCGGGACGAGCGAGTTCGGCAGGCGTTTTCGATGGCGTTTGACCGCGACGCCATGCTGACGCTCAGCTATGATGGGCAGGGCCAGTACCATAACATCGTACCGGCGTATCTCGGACGCTGGTGGCTTGACCCGAAAGGCAGTGAGATCGGGAGCGGCGGCAAGTACTTCCAGCGCAACATTCGGGAGGCGAAGCAACTGCTGGAGGCGGCGGGCCAGAGCGGAATCAAGCCGCGGTTCATCTACACGAACAACGCCTACGGCGAGCGGTTCAACCAATGGGCAGAGGCCGCGGCGGCGATGATGAAGGATCTGGGCATCACGCCACAGATCGTCGTCCAGGATTATCAGCGGGAGTACATTTCCGCAGGCGGAACATTCTTCGGCAACTTCGAAGGCCTGTTCTTTGGGCTGCAGACGCCGTTGACTGATCCACACGATTTCCTGTTCAATATGGCCCATTCGGCCAGCAAGCGAAACCATGCGGGGGTGAGTGACTCCTATCTGGACCAGTTGATTGACAAAGAGGGCGCCACGCTGGATGAGAGCGCACGGGTCAAATTGGTGCGTGACATACAGCGCTATATGAGCGAAAAGATGTATTATGCCCCCGGGTTCGTGGGCCCGGCGTACACCGCCGTCCAGCCCTGGGTGCGAGGATACCGGTACAGCGCCACGTACGGCGCCGGCACGGAGGCATACGCCGAGATTTGGGTTGACCGCGGCTGACCCGCTCTGTAACAGAGCGGCGGGTGGTAGCGGCGGCGCCCTGGGGTCATACACCACCAGGGCGCCGCCATGTGTGAGGGGTGGGATGCGACGGTACATCATCCAACGGCTGTTGCTGCTGGTGCCGACGGTGCTCGGTGTGAGCATTCTCGTCTCAGCGCTGGTGCGGCTGATTCCGGGCGGCGCCGAGGTGCTGTTCTGCCAGGAAGGCTGCACCGAGGAGCAGCGCCAGCAGATCAAGAAGCAACTGGGAACCGACAAGTCGTTCCCTGAGCAGTACGCCCGCTGGATCGGCAACGCCGTCCGTGGCGACTTGGGCGAGTCTTTCCAGACCAAGCGTGACGTCGCCGCCGACATCGGCACCCGTCTGCCGGTCACCTTTCAGCTCGGCGCCATGGCGCTGATCGTGGGCCTGCTCGTTGCTCTGCCCGTCGGCGTCATTTCCGCTATCCGCCAAGACTCATTAGTAGACTACGTCACCAGAAGCATGGCCATCGCGCTGTTGTCGGTGCCCACCTTCTGGGTGGCGACGGTGATCATCGCCTACGGCGGCAAGCTGTATAACTGGGCGCCACCGCTTACTTGGAAAAGCTTCCTGGATTCGCCCAGCGAGAACCTGACGATTACGGTCATCCCGGCCTTCATTCTTGGCTTTGCCCTCTCCGGTACCGTCATGCGCCTCACCCGCGCGCAGATGCTGGAGGTGATGCGCCAGGACTACATTCGGACGGCGTGGTCCAAGGGTCTGCGCGAGCGCACGATTGTGCTGCGCCACGGAATCCGAAACGCCTTCATCCCGGTCGTCACGCTCATCGGCCTGCAGGTGCCGGTGCTCGTCGGCGGCTCCGTGATTCTCGAGCAGATCTTCAACATCCCGGGCATCGGCCGTTATCTGCTCACCGCTATCAACCAGCGTGACTACCCGATCGTTCAGGGGGTCAATCTGGTAATCGCCTCAACGATTGTGTTGGTCAACTTGCTGGTCGATCTCAGCTACAGCGCGCTGGACCCGCGCGTGCGCTACAGCTAAGGAGTGGGGAAGGCGATGAGCGCAACCTCTGATGTCAGCCTGGGCGGCGGAACCATTCGTGCCCGCCGCGACCGCAACCGGCTGTTGACCCTGCCCGGCTCCATCTGGAAGTTCATGCGGCGCAAGCCACTGGGTGGCATCGGCCTCACTATCGTCGTGGTGCTTTTTGCCGCGGCGATCCTGGCGGACGTGATCGCCCCGTTCGGATATGACAAGCAGAACATCCGGGAGCGCCTGCAGGATCCGTCTGCCAAGCACTGGCTGGGCACCGATGACCGCGGCCTCGACATCTACAGCCGCATCCTTTACGGCGCCCGCGTTTCGATCTTCGTCGGCTTCGGCGTGATCTTCACGTCCACGATTATCGCCACGACCATTGGCACGATCTCCGGCTACTTCGGTGGCAAGGCCGATATCGTCGTGCAGCGCGTCGTGGATATCTTCCTCGCGATTCCGTTCTTGATCCTGGCGCTGACGCTCACAGCTATCATCCCCAAGCCGGACCGGGTACGTTCGATTGGCCCGCTAGAACTAGAGCCCGCGGCTCAGGGAGGCCTCGCGCTGGTGCTGGCGCTCGGCATCGGCCTGTCGTTTGGCTCCAGCCGTGTGATTCGCGGCGCGGTGCTCGCTATCAAGAGCAACCAGTACATCGAAAGCGCGCGGGCGCTGGGCGCCTCCAACGCGCGTATCCTGTTCCGTCACATCCTGCCCAACATCTTCCCGACGATCATTGTGCTCGCCAGCGTCCAGCTGGGTGGCGCCATTCTGGCCGAGTCGTCCCTGTCGTTCCTGGGCTACGGCGTGCCGCCGCCCTTCCCCTCCTGGGGCCGCATGCTTTCCGGCGTCGGCCGCACCTATATCACCCAGGCGCCGTTGCTCACCATCTGGCCGGGGCTCGCCATCGCCATCACGGTCTTCGGCTTCAACATGCTGGGTGACGCCCTGCGCGACGTGCTTGACCCGCGCCTGCGCGGCACCCGCTGACCGGTCCATGGCCATCCACGTGCGAACAACAAGGGGAGCCTTGCGGGGCTCCCCTCCTGTTTGGCGCGCGCTAACGTGTCCAAGAGCGCCGGCTACTTCACGACCGCCAGGATCACCACTTCGACCTTCAGCTCGATACCACCACCGCGCTGATAGAAGCGGGTCTTCTTGGCGATCTCGGCCTTGCATGCTGCGATCGCCGGCTCGGGCAGCGCAGCCGCCGGCCGGCCGCTGGCCATCGCGCCGCACATTGACTCCCAGTAGTGGTCCACATCGCGGAAGCGCACCCACTCGGTCGTCCGCTCGGGTACTGCATCCTGGAATCCACAGTCTGCCAGCAGGGTCGCCAGTTGCCCGGTGGCGGAGAACTGGAAGAGTTCCTTTGCCTCGCCGGCGGCCGCGGGCACGTCGCGGGCGATGGCGTCTAGGAAGATGGTGACCAGCGGGCAGCGCTCGCGCTCTCCAAAAGCGGAGACGGCCATTCGCCCCACCGGCCGCAGCACCCGAATCACGTCGGCGAAGGTGGCGTGTGGATCTGCCAGCTCGGGCAGACCAAGGTGACAGATGACTGCGTCCCAGTAGCTGTCCGGAGACGGTAGCCGTCCCTTACCGGCCGCCGCCGTCTGGGGGGTGAGCAGGCCGTGCTCACGAGCCTGGGCCACCAGGCGCGCCAGCCGCTCCGAGCTTCCGTCCAGCGCAAGCAGTTCGCCACTGGCGCCCGTCCGCGCCAGGCTGGCCAGTGCAGCCTCGCCCGTGCCACAGGCCAGGTCCAGCACCCGCTCTCCTGGCTGCACCGAAGCCAGCTTCATGAAGGGCTGTAAGAACACCGCCGGCAGTGAGACGGCGGCGATGGTGTTCTCCGGGGCGCTCATGGTGGCGGCTCCTTGGCGGCAAAGTCACCCCGAGGGTACAGGGGAGCGGAGATAGAGGGTAGGGAACAGGGGCAAGTGGCCGGGTCGCTGCTCACTGCATGCGCCCCTACGGCGCAAGGAAGATGGGGCCATCGCCCTTCAGGCCCGCCCCTGTGTGGCCCGAGGTGCGATCGCCGGCGATCAAGCAACGATCCTATATGGAAGGGTGCGCGACTCCCTATCGCGGCACGACGAAGACGAATGTTGCGGTCAGGTTGCCGTCGCCCTGTTGCTGGACGTCTTGCAGCAGCAGGCTCGGACTGAAGATCGCGTCGCGGGCGTTGCGAGGCTCATCCGGGAGGTAGAGTTGCGTTGTCAGCACCGGCCCTCCCGGCGCCTGCACCTTGACGTGGATATGGCTCGTGCGGCCCGGGTAGAGTCCCGGCACCACGGTCTCCAGCGCGTATCGTCCCTGCTCATCGGTGTATTGGTGCCCGCGCAGCGTGTAGCCGCGGTTGTCATATTGGCCAGCACCGTCTGCCTGCCAGAAGTCGAGCAACGCTCCCGCAATCGGCGTGCACTCGGAATCTACGACATACCCGGTCACCAGCAGCCGGGTCCCTTGGACGCCGTCCTCCAGCAGCGATGAGCGCTGGGGCGTGTTCGGCGTGTAGTAGGGCCCTTCGGTCTGCGCCGGCGTGACCGTCAGCGCCGTACAGTCCACGCTAGGCTGCTGTAAGTCCGTTGCCTCTTCGACAGCCTCGGCGCGTGCCAGCGTGGCAGCCACCCCACCAGCCACTACAGTCAGCACCAGCGCCCCCAGGGCGGCGGCAAATGCATCCCGCCCCAACCTGCTGCTTCGTCCGGATGCCATCACCGTCTCTCCTGACCAGATCCGACCCGCTGCGCTTAGCTGCGTGAGCCGGCTTTCTCGAATACGAGTTGCAGCTCCAGTGTGCCGCGATCGGCGACCGACAGCACCGAGGCAGCGCGTGGCTGGGCGATATCGAAGTCCGCAAACGCGACTTCGGCCATCCCCACCACCACGACCTGCCCGCCGCTGAACTGGCCCTCCAGCAAGACAGTGATCGGCCGTGTCACACCGTGCAGCGTCAACTCGCCTGACACGGCGGCCGCCAGCTTCGTGCCTTCGGTCGGTGTCCCTTCAATCGGGATCGGCTGTGTCAGCCGGAAGGAGGCGGTTGGGTACTTGCCCGTCTCCAACGCCTGCATCCGCAGTGCACCGTCTCGCATGGTGCTGTCACTCTTGAGGCTGGTCAGGTCCACCGTCACCTGCACCGCGGTAATCGCCGCGCCGTCATAGGTCATCGAGCCGGCGACGGCGGCGCTGCGCCCGACTGCCGTCGTGGCGCCGACACGGGCGAGTTCTTCCTTCACTCGGTAGCCGGCGAACGACGTGCCGCCCGGCACGATGCTCCACTCTCCGGCGAGCCCGCCTCCCGCGGCGGCCGGCGCCGTTGCCCCAGTCGCGGCCGCGGCCAGCGCGCTCTCCAGGCTGACCTGCTCTGGCGCATCGCCGCGCAGCCAGAAGTACCAGGCGCCGGCCGCCGCTACTGCGGTGAATCCCAGCGCCAGCAAGACGCTGGTGGCGATGACGAGTTTCTTGCTCACGTTGTCGTTGCTCCTGCCCGTGCGGCGGCCGTTGTCGATGGCGCCGCCATCACTGCTCGGTCTTGGGGCGCCGCCGCGGGATGTTCGCCGGGAGGCGTCCTGCATCGATGGTAGCGGTGCGTCGGCAACCGGAGTGTTAAGAGACGGCTATCGTCGATGCAGAGCCGCCGGCACAGGCGGTAGCTGAGCAGGCACGCAGGTGCAGCGCTGTCAGGCTGCGTGGGGGTGGTACTGGGGGTGGATAGCCGGCCCGCTGGTCGCGCGCCCTGCTGGGCGCGTAGGGCCGCACGCACCCGCACCACGTGACACGGTGGGGTGGTAGCTTCCCGATGACGCGCGGAACCGCCCTCATGGGGCGGTTCTCAGATTCAGAATCGGGCACCCCCGGCAGGACTCGAACCTGCGACCAACGGATTCAAGGGTCGGGCATTGCGTGTCAATGGCCGTACACAGGGTGCGTAGCCGTTCACCGTGAACGGCAGGCGCGTCCACCAGCTTCCCACGCATCCACATGTGTCGATCCCCGTGAAAGTGGCGCTGGGGGTGGACAGCCAGCACATAGCGAACAGATGAGCGAAAGTTGACAGAATAGACTAGCGCCGTTTACGCGCATCCATGTAGATTTGTAATGGTAGTGTTACACGCTATAAAGAGGTGCGCATATGGAGACGGTGCTGCTGCGTCCGCGGGAGGCGGCGGAGTTGCTCGGGCTCAGCCGCTCACAGGTCTACAGCCTGTGCCGGCGGGGTGAACTACCGACCGTGCGGATTGGGGCCAGTGTCCGGGTACCCCGACGGGCGCTGGAGGAGTGGGTCGCGCGCCGGGCTACTGGGCTGGTGCCCTTTACCGATTGACGGAACGGTAGGCGAAGCGGAACATACGTTCTGCCACAAAGATGGCAGCGGGGCACACGGAGGTGATGGATGGGTTGGCGTAATCCTGGTCCGCTCGTGACGACGCTGGGCGCGCTGAGTGTGTTGTTTTGGTTAGGGGTCACGCTGGAGGCGGTCGGCCGGGCGGGGTGCCGGGGTGCCGCGGTCGTTGCGGGTAACGTGATGCAGGCGGGGCTCGGGGTGTTCATCACTGTTCTGACGGTGTACGTACTACTTCGGTGGGGGGCGGCGGTGCGCGACGGATGGAGGTGATCCGATGCAGGGTGAGTTGTGCGCGACCGAGCAGGTCGCGCAGTTCCAGTTCCAGCGCGGCCACCTCTCCCCCAATTGCCTCCGCGGTGGTCAGGTTACTCGCCTCCGCGCGCAGCTGCGAAAGTTGCTCGATGTCGTGCTGGAGGCGCGGCGGCGCATGACCGGCAGCCAGATAGGCGGCATCCTCGTCGATAAAGCCACGCAGCGGCACCAGCGCCAGCGCCAGCATCTCCGGTCGCGGACGGTACTCCTCGATGGATTCACCGCTACGGAACGACCGCACCACGCGCCCGGCCACCATGTTGCGCAGGTGCGAGTAGATGATACGCTGACCCGTCTGTTCCTCGATTTCGTGTTCCCACTCCCGATAGGTGTAGGGTGCGCCGCGCTCCGCTTCCAGTCGGGCCACGGCCTCCAGAATCAACCTACCGAGTGCGGATGGTTTGCTACTTTGGCGCAGTCGCATCGCTCTCCCCTCCCCAATGGAGATGACTTGGCGGCATAGCGTGAAGCGCTACATATACACCGCTACCGTCTCTCACAGACGCCGGTGCTGTCAATGGACATGACGCGCGTCGCTGCGCATTGTATAACTAGCGCATTACACTACTATTGACGATGAGCGGCGGCGATGGAGGGGAACAGATGAGCCAATACCACGTAACCGGCGGGCCGTGCGCGGCTGAGCGCGACTGCTGGCGCGGCTGTGCCAGTTACCTCCGGCATGTCCGGCTGATTCGTGGGTTGCGGCTCCGACGTGTGGCCGAGGCGTTGGACATGGATCCCACGCAACTGTCACGGGTGGAGCGCCAGCTTGAGGGATTCTCCGACGAGGCAAAGCGCCGCGTCGCGGGTTTCTACCATCTGCCGGTCGGCGCGCTTTTCTTCGGGGAGGACCGGATGACGGCGCGGCACCGGCGAACAGGGGAGGGGGTGATCACCGGCCAACGGCAGTAGTGGCAATGCAAACGCGCCATCTGGATGTCGGGTCCAGATGGCGCGTTCATCTCGCAGTCGAAGGTGATACGACCGGAGGAGACGAGTGCAGTTTAGCAAACATGATCAACCTAGCGGAAGCGCGGATGCCCCGCGCCGCTTCGACCCGGCCAAGTATCTACGCCGCCTCAAGGGCAGCGACTACCTCGAAGTCAAGTGGCGGCTGGTGTGGCTGCGCCTCGACCATCCGGATGCGCTGATTGAGACGGCACTGCATACGCTCGACCTCGAGCGGGCGGTGGCCGTCTACCATGCGCGCGTCACCATTCCTGGCGGCGGTACGGCGACCGGTTGGGGCATGGAGGAGCGGGCCGACTTCGGTGACTTCTTAGAGAAGGCCGAGACCAAGGCGCTCGGGCGGGCACTGGCGGCGCTCGGCTACGGCACCCAGTTCACGGATGACTTCGATTTCGCCGGGGCGGACCCGGAGCGGGTGGTCGATGCGCCGGTGGTGCGAACGGCCCCACCCGCACCACCACTGGCTCCCCGCCCCGCCAGCGGGCCGGTGACGGCCCCGGCTGCACCGCCGTCCGGCGCGGCCCTGCTGGCCAGTGAGCCACAGGTCAAGGCCCTGTACGCCATTGCTAAGGGCGCGCACGAGATGACGAGCGATGACGTGCTCGCCGAGGTCGCGGCCCGCTACGGCGTGGATGACCCGGCACGGCTTACCCGGCGGCAGGCGTCGGAGATGATCGACGCCCTCAAGGGCAGCGACTTTGCACGCAGCAGCAGGATTCCGCCGCTGGTGCAGGCGGCGCAGGCGGCCGGAGGCACCGTCAGCGGGCGGGTGCGGGTAGAGCGCACCGAGGAGAAGGTCGAGGATGTGACGGTGCTGCTGGTGGACGGCGTGCGGGCGGTCGAGGCCATACACCCGCAGCGCGGCCCGTTCTGGATGGCGGTCGAGCCGTGCCCGCAGCATGGCAGCCGGCTGGTGGCACGAATCGAGGATGGCGGGCTGACACCCTGGGCGCACACGCTGCCCAGTGGCGGGCGCTGCCAGATGCCGGGCGATTGGGCCGGGTAGGAGGACGCGATGGTCGCCCAACGGCGCGACAACCCCGATAGTGCGGCGGTGCGGGCCGCGCTCACCTGCGGGCGGCGCGGCTGCGCCTGCGTCAGCGGCCCGAACACCCATTGCCCGGCGCATGACGATCCATCACCCTCACTCACGATCAGCGCCGGAGAACAAACGGCGTTGATCGTGCATTGCCACGCAGGCTGTCCGGCCGTGACCGTGATTGCGGCGTTGCGTGAGCGCGGGCTCTGGCCATCGGGCGACGCCGTCCGCCCGGCGTCGACATCGGCACCGGCGCAACCGGCGCAAACGCTCGTCGCGATCTACGACTACCGGGCAGCGGCGGAGCCGGCGGGGCCGGTGGTGGCGCAGAAGGCGCGATACGAGGGCCGCGACGGCTCAAAGGTCTTCCGCTGGCGGCGGGCCGGTGAGGAGCGATGGATCGGCCTCGACGGGCTGACGCTGGACTCACTGGCGCTCTGGGGGGCGGAGACGCTGCTTGATCTGGCGGCGGAGGAGCCGGTCGTCATCGTCGAAGGGGAGAAGGCAGTAGAGGCGGCGCGGTCGCTCGGGCTAGTGGCGCTCTGCCACGCTGGTGGTGCGTCTACCACCCGGTTCGCCCCGGAGGCGCTCGCCCCGCTCACCGGACGGGATGTCATCCTATGGCCGGACAATGATGCGCCGGGCCGGGAACTGATGACCCGCCTGTACGCCGCAATCCGGCCGCTGGCCCGCTCGCTGCGTTTCCTGACACCGCCGCTGCCGCTTAAGGGCGACGCGGCGGACTACCTGGCGGCGGGCGGCACCAGCGCGGCGCTGTTCGCCGACCTACCGCCGGCTCGCACCGATGTCACCGCCCTGGCGCGCGACGCCTTCCGCGTCCGTGTCCCCACGCCGGCGGGGGTGGCGACGCTCAGCTTTGATGGGCTGGAGCAGAGCGGGCGGCGCGATCTGGATTGCGAACTCACGGTTGCGGTGGGCGGCGGGCATGAGCCGCTGATCCAGCGCGTCAACCTGATCTCCGGCACGCAACGCACCGATCTGCGGCGCGATCTGGACGCTCTGTACGGTAAGGAATGGGGCTGGACCGCCGTGCTGGTGGACGCCTTCAGCCGGGTACGGCGGGCATGGACGGGACAGGAGCGGGCCGTGCGCGTGGATCAGATTCTCGACCCCGGCGATCCGCAGTTTCTCGTGGGGACGCTCTTGCCAGACGCATCCCCGAGCGTGATTTTTGGTGATGGGAGTAGTGGTAAGACATACATCGCCTTGGCGGCAGCGCTGGCGGTGGCGCGTGGTGAGCCGTTCTGCGGCATGGCCGTGCGTCAGGGGGCGGTGCTGTATGTCGATTACGAGACGAGCGAGCCGCAGTTCCGCCTGCGCGTCGGGCGGCTATGCCGGGGGCTGGGTCTGGACGGCGTGCCGCCGGGACTGCCGATGTACTACTGGCCGGGCGGCGGTGGTGCGCTGGCCGATCAGGCGGACGCCCTTAAGCGGTTCTGCGCGGAGAAGGGCGTCGTGCTGGTGATCGTCGATTCGGCAGCCGACGCCTGCGGCGGTGAGCCAGAGAGCGCGGAGGTGGCGAGCCGGTACTTCAACGGCCTGTCACGCATCAACGGCGGCATAGCCTCGCTCACTATCGCCCACGTCTCGAAGGGCTCTGATGCCGAGAAGCCGTTCGGTAGCGTGTTCTGGCACAACCGCCCACGTAGAACATGGAACGTGCAGCGGGTGCAAGAGGAGGAATCGGACGAGGCTGATATCGGGCTGTACTGTCGCAAGGTCAATGACGGGCGCAAACCCCAACCCTTCGCCATTCGGTTGACGTTCGAGGGTACTGCTGGCCCGGTGCGCGTGATGCGAGGCGACCTGGGGGCGGTGCCAGAACTGGCGGCGAAGCGAGGTCTGCGTGAGCGGGTGCGGGAGGCGCTGCGGCGCGGCCCGCTCACCGTTGCGCAGATCGCGGCGGGCGTGGGCGGCGGCGTCGCTCCTGGCACTATCGGGGACATTTGCCGCCGCTATCCGGCGCAGTTTGTCCGGGTGGACAGCGGCGGGCGTGGGGTAGAGGCGCGTTGGGCGCTGCTGGCGAAGAGCGAATCAAGCGCAGCGTCGCGGACAGGCGGAACGAACGTCCCGGTAGAAGTGGAGATGGAACTGCCATGGTGAAGCGCGGGCGCAGCGCCGGGCCGGTGCGAGCCGGAGCGCCGCGGCACGGTAGCGCGCTGGAGGAGGCGCTCCTGCTGCAACTCCTCGCGGAGGCGGCGCACACCCCGCCGCTCCGCGAGTACCGCTTCGCCCCACCTCGCCGTTGGCGGTTCGACCTGGCTTGGCCGCCGCGCTGGCTGGCTGTGGAGGTTGAGGGAGGCACGTGGAGCGCGGGCCGGCATACACGCGCGGCGGGCTACCGCGCCGATGTGGAGAAGTACAACGCGGCGGCGCTGGCCGGATGGACGGTGCTACGGGTGACGGCGGACATGGTACGGGACGGTACGGGGGCTGCACTGGTGGCAGCGGCGCTGGCAGCGTGCCCGATCCGCGCCCTTCCGTGGCTGGAATCGCAGCAGGAGGCGACCGATGCAGACGGAACGGCTTGAGGTGCCAGCGGTTGGCGGCTGGGTGGAGCTACTCGACACGCTGCCGGGAGGCCCGCCGCCCGCGATGGACCTGGCGGTGGTGCGCAACGCGCGGGTGAGCTACGGGCGCGACGTGACCGATGTCGCCCGTGACCGCAAGCTGCTGGCCTACTTGTGGAGCCATGGTCACGGCACGCCGTTCGAGGCGGCGGTCTTCCGCTTCCGGTTGTGCGTGCCGGTGGTGGTGTGGTGGCACCTGGTTCGCCACCGCATCGCCTCCTTCAACCTCCAATCCGGGCGCTACACCGAGTACCGCGAGCGCGCCTATCACCCGCGCGCCTGGCGGATGCAGGACGACCGCAACCGCCAAGGTAGCGCCGGGGAGATCGAGGGGGCAGCCGCCACTCTGCTCGCCGGCCTGTGGGCGGAGCACCTGGCCACCTCGTTCGAGCGCTATCACGAGGCGCTGGCGCTGGGGGTGGCGCGCGAGCAGGCGCGGTTGTTTCTACCCGCCTTCGCCTTGATGGAGACCGGCATCATCACGATCAACGCCCGCTCCCTGATCAACCTGCTCGCGCAGCGCTGCGCGCCGGAGGCGCAGGCGGAAACGCGGGCGGTTGCGGGGGCGCTGCGGGTGCTGTTTGTGACGGCGATGCCATGGACGGCGGCGGCGGTTGGCGTCGCCGAAGAACGGGAGGATTGATGATGCCTGCTCGCTCGGAACGGATCGCGGTCCCCTATATCCATCCCGGTGGAGTGGAGGCGGATTACAAGGCCGATATCGCCCGGCCATATGCGGAAGGGTTGGCCTCAGCATCGACGCTGGCGCGGCTGCGAGCATTCGTGGCCCGTTACGGAGAGCTAACGGCGGACGCGCAGGCGGTCGTCGCCGGGATGGAGCAACCGGCGTTCAGGGAGTGGCGGGCCGGGTTGCAGCAGGAACGTGCCAATGTGTTCGCTGGCCACGCGTTCAACGAACGCTACGGGGCGTTACTCATGCCGAAGGTGTTGATGGCGATCACGCTCCTCGCCGCGCGCTGGGGCGTACCGGAAGGCGCGGCACTCAACCGGCTCTGCCAGTTGGGCGGTGTGGTGCGGCGTGATGGCCGGCTGGTGATCACGCCCGCCGGCCGCCGCATGATCTGACGTTGGTGCATAGGTGTCAGCAGGAGGTGAGCGATGGCGACACGGGCGCGTGAGCGAAGCACCATACCGGAACGGGCCGGCACCCGGCTCGACCACCGCTTCACCGAGGCGGTGTACGGCACTGGGCGGCGCGGGCGCACGCAGCACGGCAGCTACGACCGCCGCCAGCGGGTGTATCAGTGCGGCGGCGAGCTATCCAACTTCATCTACTGGCGGGAGCGGCTGGTGAGCTTCGACCTGGAGGTGTGGCGGGCGGTGTGGGACCGGGCCGACCGGCTCGAGGTGATCGACCACGAGCGTAACGAGTGTTACGCCCTCGATGTGGAGGCGGCGATTACCGCCGGGCGGATGTATGACGCCGGGCTGGGACCGCGCTTCGGCGTGCCGCTCGACCTATGGACGCGGCTCGACGCCGCGGGCAACCGCCTGCCGCCGCGCATGAAGTAGTGTCGTCCACTTCATAGAATGGCCACAGGAAGGGTAGGAGGGGTGAGTGATGGCGATGCAGGAACGGCTGTGCGCCCGCTGCGGGGCGGCGCTAACCGAGGAAGCGACGATATACGACAGCGTGCGGGCGCTGCATGTGACCGGCGGGGTGCGGGCGGTGGTGGTGCGGCTTGTGCCGCGCTGCGCCGCTCGGCGTGATTGCAACAACCGCGTGCAACGGGTAGCGCTGGCTGAGCTCACGGCGGGGCGGCGGAACTAACCGCCGCCCCGATGCGAACCGCGAAGGAGACGGCGATGACGCGAGATGTTATGAGCGAGATCGTCACGGCGGGCGACGAGGGTGGTGATGAGTGCACTGCCCGCGACCTGCGGGCGGAGGTAGAGGCCATCGAGCAGCAGGTCGCGGGGATGACGGCGGCGAACGCCGAGGCGGTGCGGGCGGGCGGCGCGCCGCCCTATCCCGACTGGTGGCTGGAGGGACTGGTGACGGCGGCGGCGCACTGCCGCGCCCGGCTGGCGGCGGAAGGCGGCGCGGTCGCGGGAGACGGATGGGAGGAACCGGCATGAACACGACCGTGATGTTTTCGAGGGCGGCCGACGACTGGACCACCCCGCGCGAGTTGTTCGCGCTGCTCGACCGCGAGTTCCGGTTCACCCTCGACGTTGCTGCCTCGCCCGATAACGCCCTCTGTGCCCGCTACTACACCCGCGAGCGCAGCGCGCTGGACCCGAGCCGCTGCTGGCGTGACGCCGCTGGGCCGGCGTGGTGTAACCCACCCTACGGCCGGCAGATTGGGGCGTGGACCGCGCGGGCGGTGCTCGAGGCGCGGCAGTGCGCGGCAACGGTGGTGCTGTTGCTGCCCGCGCGTACGGATACGGCCTGGTGGCAGGACAACGTGATGGCGTACGCCGATGAGATCCGGCTGCTGCGCGGGCGGCTCGTATTCGGCGGCGCGGCGGCAGGCGCACCCTTCCCAAGCGCGATTGCCGTGTTCCGGCCGGGCGCGGGCCAGCATCCGCCACGCATCGGCGGCTGGAACTGGCAAGCTGCCTCTGCCAGTCCGCCGCTGGCCCGGCCGGTTGACTGGCACGCACCGGAGCGCTGCGATGCTGAGCGTACAGGCGAGCAACGGAAATGAAGGAGGAGACAACATGGCCCGGACGGACCTACCCCGCGCGGCGCGGCAGATTTCGCCGCACAAACCCGGCAAGCGCGCGACCGATGCGTTTGACGTAAGCCATCTACCGCCGGACCGGGGTTGTACGGTTTCACCGCGCTGTATCGTGTGCCCGCTGCCGATCTGTAAGGATGAGCTACCAAAGATGACGCCGCGCATGATTCGCGTTGCCCTCGAGACGGCGGCGCTGGTGAATGGTGGCGTACCGGTGGCTAAGGTGGCGCGGCAACAGTGCGTCAGCCCGCAGGTGGTGTATTACCGGCTGGCGCGGGCGGAGGAGATCAAGCGGGCGGTCGCGAACGCCTCTCCGTGCCGGGTCCAGCATATGGAGTAGTGTTGAACTATACAACGTTGCTAGAATGCGGACAGCGCAGGACGGGAGGGGCACGGTGGCGCTGGAAATCCGGTATGTGGCGCTGGCGACGGTCGCGCTCTGGGACCAGAATCCGAAGCGGCATGACATGGGGGCGATTACCGATAGCATCAGGCGTTACGGGTTCCGCGATGCGCCGATCTATGACGCCACCCTAGGGGCGCTGGTGGCTGGGAACGGACGGACGGTGGCGCTGCGCGATATGGAGCGGGCTGGGCTGCCGCCGCCTGCCGGGGTGCGGCTGGACGCGGACGGCGGCTGGCTCGTACCGGTGCAGGTCGGCGTGGATGCCGCTTCCGCGTCTGGCGGTGACCTATCGCTGTTTGACATGGCCCGGCTGTGGGACCGGGAGATGTACACCGCGCAGCTAGAGGCGCTGGCGGCCGAGGATGCGCTACCGGTGAGTGTGGACGGGGACGACCTGGCAGCGCTGCTCAACGCGATGGTGCTGGCGGGTGAGACCGATTCTGAGCCGGTGCCGGTCGATGGCCATGGTGAACTAGCACAAGGGTTTCGCGTGCGGGTCGGGCGGCTGGCGGCCTTTGAGGATGTGGTCGCGGGAGTGCGAGCGACGCTAGATGAGCATCCGGAATGGGAGGCGGACATTGCTCCCTAGGCTGCAACTACTCGCGTCGTACGCCTATCTCCGCGATGAGGGCGGACGCCCCGCGCGGGAGTTTCGCGAGAACATCCTGGCGCTGGCACCGTACGTCGATGTGATGGTCGATTCCGGCGCATACACGGTCGCGACGACCAAACGCCGGGCGGCCTTGGGGCTACCAGCGCGCAGGGGGCCGCCGATTACGCTCTCCGCATACATCGCGTTTTGCCGCGCCATCCACGGACGCGTGTGGCAGTACCTGGCCTTGGATGTGATCGGCGACCGCCCGGCGACCTCAGAAAATCTCCGTCAGATGGTGGCCGCTGGGCTCTACCCGATGCCGGTCGTTACCACTACCACCGACCTTGCCGAGGTGCCAGCCATGGTGGCGATCAACTCCTGGCTGTGTGTGGCTGGCGGGCCGGTGATGACCCATCGCTGGTGCTGCCGCCGCTATCACGAGGTCTATGAGGCTAGCGGAAGACAGGCGCAGATCCACGCCCTCGGCTTCGTCCGCTGGCCTGACATCGCGCGCCTGCCGCTGCGCTCCGGCGACAGCTCGAGCTGGCAGAAAGGTAAGCAGTACGGCGCGCTGACCATCTTCGACGACTGGCGCGGCACGCGCGGTTGTACACTCCCGCAACTGCGCCGCTGGGCCAGCACCGGCGACCGGCGGGCGGATCCCTTCCTCGGCTGTGCCGCCGAGATGGGTGTAGGCGATGCCGCACTGCTTGCGCCAGCGGCCTGGCGCACGACCACCGGGGTGGCATCAGTCCTGTCGGTCTACGGCACGTTGCGGATGGGGGAAGCGATGGCTGGGCGGGGTGTGGGCAGCTTCATCGTGAACACCAATAACGCCAATTTAGGCCATCTTTTGATGGCTGTGGCTGGGTACGGTCGTGGACGGGATGCCTACCCGGCATCGGTGGCGATGTGGCAGGAGTTGCAGGCGCTCCACGGGCAGCCAGAACGCTACCGGGCACGGGCGGTGGACCTGGTGCGTGCCCGGACTGCCTGGCAGTCGCCGGTGCTGGTGGAGCCGATGGAGGAGGCAATCGCGCGATGACCGTACAAACCGCGGGCCGGGCGGTGGGGCTGGTATCAGGCGGGCTCGATAGCGTGACGCTGGCGTATCTGCTGGCACGCGAGGACGGCTACAGCGGCGAGCGGCTGCATCTACTCAGCATCGATTACGGCCAGCGCCACCGGCGCGAGCTTCAGGCGGCGGCGCGTTGCGCGCGGGCGCTGGGCGCACGCCACACGGTACTCTACCTGCGCGGCCTACGTGCGCTGCTGCACGGCTCCGCGCTCACCGATGGTGGCCGGTCGGTACCTGACGGTCACTACACCGAAGCCAGCATGAGCGCCACGGTGGTGCCCAACCGCAACGCCATCCTTCTGGCGTTGGCCTACGGGGCAGCGGTGGCGGATGGCGCGGAGCGGGTCGCGACCGCCGTTCATGCCGGCGACCACGCGGTGTACCCCGATTGCCGGCCGGCGTTTCTAGAGGCGTTCGGGGCGATGGCGCGGTTGGCAACCGAGGGCTTCGCTCACCCGCACCTGGCGCTGTACACGCCGTTCGCGCGCCTCGCGAAGGCCGAGATCGTGGCGCGGGGCGCAGCTCTGGGTGTGCCGTTCGCGGACACCTGGTCCTGCTACCGGGGCGGGGCGCGGCACTGCGGGCGCTGCGCAACCTGCGTGGAACGGGCCGAGGCCTTCCACCGCGCTGGTGTGGCGGATCTGACTCGCTACGACGACCCGGCGTACTGGCGCACGGCGGTAGAGGAAGCGCGCGTATGACCTATCAGATCGCCAAGGCGTTCTCGTTCTCCGCCTCACATCACCTCGCGGGATTGCCGGACGGCCATCCCTGTGCGCGGCTGCACGGGCATAAGTACCGGGTCGAGATTGTATTGGAAGCCGATACGCTGGATGCGACCGGCTTTGTGGTGGATTACGGCGCGCTGCGCCCGGCGATCACGGCAATCACCGATGCCTGCGACCACCGCCATCTCAATGAGGTGGTAGACGGCAGCCCGACCGCCGAACATCTGGCGCGCTGGATATTCGACCGCACCGCACCGCTCCATCCGGAACTGGCGGCGGTGCGGGTGAGCGAGACGGAGGGCACATGGGCGGAGTACCGGCCATCCCCACGACACCGTTAGATGCGGTGGCCGCGAGCCGCGACCTGACCGTGGCGGAGATGTTCGCCTCGATGCAAGGCGAAGGACCGAGCGCGGGCCGGCCGACCGTGTTCCTGCGGCTGGGCGGCTGCAACCTGACCTGTGCGTGGTGCGACAGCGCCTACACGTGGGATGGGAAGCGCTTCGACCTGCGCGCGGAACTGCGGCGGATGACCGCCGCCGAGGTGATCGCTGAGGTTGAGCGGCTGGCTGGGGAGCACATCCGCCGTCTGACCATCACCGGTGGCGAGCCGCTGTTGCAGGGTGGACGGCTGGTGCCGGTGCTGCGCTGGGCGCGCGCTCAGCGCTTCACCATCGAGGTTGAGACCAACGGCACGCTGACGCCACCGCCCGACGCGGACTCGTGGATCGACGAGTACCGCGTCAGCCCGAAGCTGGCACACGCCGGTATACCAGATGGCCGCCGGCTCCGTCTGGCGGCACTGCGGCGCTTCGTGGAGATGCCAGCAGCGCGGGCAATCTTCAAGGTCGTCGTCCGCTATGCGGATGACCTGGCCGAGGTCGCGCGCCTGTGCGCGGCGGCCGGCATCGCGCCGGGCCGCGTCTGGGTGATGGCGGAGGGGATAGACGCCGCCGGGCAGATCATCGGGATGCGAGCGATGGCCGACGCGGCGCTGGCGGCGGGCTACAACCTCTCGCCCCGTCTGCATGTGTTGATCTGGGAGGACCGCCGTGGTGTATGACGCCGGTGACGAGGAACGGGCGTGCCGCTCCACCGACCGCCGAAGCAGCCTAGAGCAGGCGTGCCGGCTGATTCTGCGCGCCATCGGCGATGACCCAAGCCGCGAGGGGCTGCGCGATACCCCTCGGCGGTTTGCCGATGCCTGGCTGGCGTTCGCTGATTTCGACCCTGGGCGGCTCGCCACCAGTTTCGACCGGGTAGATAGCGACCAGATGGTGATCGTGCGTGGGGTGCGGGTGTGGAGCTTCTGCGAGCATCACTTGTTGCCGTTCTGGTGCGACGTCGCCATTGGCTACCTCCCGGCGGCGCGCGTGTTGGGGCTGTCCAAGTTCGTGCGGATAGCGCAGGCGCACGCCCACCGCCTTCAGACGCAAGAGCGGCTGGTGGCCGGGATCGCGGACGACATCTGCCGCCTGTCCGGCAGCGCGGATGTGGCAGTGGTGGCGGATGGTGAGCACCTGTGTATGACGATGCGGGGTGTACGGACACCGGGCCGGATGACCACATCCGTGATGCGCGGGGCATTTCGCGCTGACGGCCCGGCCCGTGCCGAGTTCCTGCGCCTGGAGCGCCAGCCCATCACCGACCGTTAGGAGCACGCGCCATGACGGCCAGCCCGGAGCCGCAGTCCATTCCGCCGTTTACCGTGCTCGACAGCCGTCAGGGGTACTGGCAGCAGCGGCGGCGGGCCTGGTTGGCGCTCGGCATCCAACCCGATCTCGGGCGGCCGAACACCATGATCTTCGCCAAGGAGCGCACCGCCGCGCACGGTCTGCACTTCTATCGTAAGCAGTCGCACGATGGGGACCGCACCGCCCCCCCGGAGCCGCGCGCCGCCTGGCGCGGCACGTCCGCCTTTGACCCGGTGCTCTGTGAACTGGCGTACCGCTGGTTTTGCCCGCCGGGCGGGGCGGTGCTCGACCCGTTCGCGGGCGGTGCGGTGCGCGGGGCCGTGGCGGCGGCGCTCGGGTATGCCTACACCGGCATCGACCTGCGCGCCGAGCAGATCACCGCCAACCGCGCGCAGTGGCAGGACATCGCCCCGCGCCTCCCCGACGCACCCGCGCCGGCCTGGCATACCGGCGATAGCGCCGCGCTGCTCGCAGACCCGGCGCTACGGCATCCAAATGGCTACGACCTGCTGTTCTCCTGCCCGCCGTACGCCGGCCTTGAGCGGTACTCGGACGACCCGCGCGACCTGTCCACCATGCCGTACGACCGCTTCCTGGCGGCCTACCGCGAGATCATCAGCCGCGCCAGCACCCTGCTCGCGCCCGACCGCTTTGCCGTCTGGGCGGTGAGCGAGGTGCGCGACCAGCGCACCGGCCTCTACCGGGGCCTGGTGCCGGAGACGGTGCGCGCCTTCGGTGATGTTGGGCTGGACTACTACAACGAGGCGGTGCTGGTGAAGCACGCCGGCAGCCTACCGGTGCGCGCGCCGCTGATGTTCCGGGCGGCGCGCAAGCTTGGCCGCCAGCATCAGCAGGTACTCGTGTTCGTGAACGGTGACCCGCGCCGCGCGACGGAGGCGTGTCGGGCAGACGTGGCTGCACCGGTGTGGGCCGGGGGAGCGGGTCATGCGTGAGAGCGAGGGTGAGACCGGAGGAACGCAGCCATGGGACCGCCAGCCCGGTGAGTCGATGCGTTGGTTTGTCCGGTTTGAGAGCTTCCGCCTGGCCGGACCGCGCCGGGCGCTGCTGCCGGTAGTGAACACCGAACGCAGCGCTGCGCGAAAGGGCGCGCTGCGTTCGGTGCCGCCGTCCTGGCGGGGCGCGGTGGCGCGCTGGAACTGGCGGGCGCGGGCGGAGGCATGGGACGCACAGCAGATTGCCGAGGCGCGGGTGGCGGACGCCGAGGAACGCCAGCGAGCGCGGGAGGAGCACCTGACGCTGCTGCGCGCCTACCGGGCGAAGGTGGCACGCGGCATTCTGAGGATTGACCCGGAAGCGGACAAGCTGTGGTGGCGGAGCGCCACCGAGGCGCTGGCGATGCTGGGGCGGGAGTTCCGGGCGCTGTACGACGAGGAGCCGGTACGGCGGGCAGAACTGACCGGCCCGGACGGCGCGCCGCTAATCCCGCTGGCGGCGCTGGCGGCACTGGCCGAGGCGACCCGCACGTCTGAGCCCGAACAGGATGGGCCGGAGGATTGGTCATGAGCGCACACGCGGTGCCAGTGCTGACACCGGTGGAGGTACGGGCGCTGCATGACGATCCGGTGAAGTACGCCCGCCATCTGCTAGGGCTGGACCTGTGGGATGGCCAGCGGGCGATTCTCCGAGCCGTGGCCGTGCACCCACGGGTGGCGGTCAAGGCGTGTCACGCCTCTGGGAAGACCTTACTGGCGGCGGCGGCGGGCCTCTGGTGGCTGGCGCGCTACCCGGATGCCAAGGTGATCACCACTGCGCCCACCTGGACGCAGGTCCAGAAGCTGTTGTGGGCGGAGATACGGTCGCTGGCGCGCAGGTGCGATCTGGGCGCATGGAAGCTCAACGAGACGGAACTACGCGCCGGGCCGGGGCGGTTCATGCTCGGGCTGTCCACGACCGAAAGCAGCCGCTTTCAGGGCTTCCACGGCGGCCATGTGTTGCTGATCGTCGATGAAGCACCGGGCGTGCGTCCGGCGATTTACGAGGCGATTGAGGGTATCCGCGCCGGCGGGCAGGTGCACGTACTGATGCTGGGCAACCCGACGGTGCCATCCGGGCCGTTCTATCACGCGTTCGCCCAGCCGGGACTTTGGCGGACGTTCACGATCTCCGCCTTTCGCACACCCAACCTGTTGGGGAGCGATGGCGCGCCGCTCACGATTGCGGACCTGGAGCGGCTGGCGGCGGAGCAGCCGGAGGCGCTGGACCACAACGTCCGCCCCTATCTCACCTCACGCCGGTGGGTGTGGGAGAAGTGGCGGGAGTGGGGGGCGGACCATCCGTTGTGGCAGGCGCGGGTGCTCGGGCAGTTTCCGCACCAAAGCCAAACCGCGCTCTACGCCCTTGCCTGGCTGGAGGAGGCCCGAAACGCGACCGCTGCCGATGACGGC
>WBZO01000673.1_pt1 | contig 66232 bp, 58 predicted proteins | sample 5204261 | NCBI WGS metagenome assembly WBZO01 (sample SAMN12412400, study PRJNA552823) | activated sludge metagenome | isolation source: activated sludge from anammox sidestream of wastewater treatment plant... | place: USA: North Carolina | collected 2017-09
GTGTTTAATGATTTTCTGGTGAACACTACTCATGGGATTACTCCTTTGCGCTTTCGCGTTTGGTTGATAAAGTTTCGCACCTCTATCAAACCGGGTAATCTCACCCTTTGGCAAGACCTTTCTGTCAGATCAAATCTGAACTACTACAAATAATCCGCTATCTGCCGCCTTATTCCCCTGACCTCAACCCTATCGAAAAACTGTTCTCCAAATTCAAAGCCATACTGCGCAAAGCAGCCAGATGTACCAGACAGACATTGTGGGACGAGATCGGCAGAATTATCGACACCCTTTCACCTGTCGAGTGCCAAAACTATTTCAATGCAGCCGGATATGTATGCAACTAAAACAAAAACGCTCTAACCATCCCGGTCTTGTGAAAAGGGCGAGAAAAAACTGACGGGCAGCGCCACAATCAGTGGTTGCTGCCCGATAAATATGAGATGTACTGTATTAAGATGAGATGACCTTGTATCAGTCAACTTTATTTTTGATTTCGGATGCTTTGTCTTTAGTAGCATCATAAGTTTCACTTGCCCTGTTCTTTGCTTTTTGCTTCAAACATTCAGCATCACTGTCTGTGCAGGTTGCTTCTTGTGCACGATTGATCGCTTTATTGGTTGCTCTTTCAGCGTCATTTGTCTTTGTTTCCAGTTTCTCGGTGAGAGTTTCCTCTGCGATGACGGAAGATGACAGGAACATGAGAAGAACAGTTGACAGCAGATAGGTTTTTTTCATTTTGCTACTCCTTTGTTTAAAATTAGAACATACAAACATTCTCGTAGGGCGTGATCAATTACTTGAATTCTCACCGGGAATACCGATTCAAACAGGGGGTGTTCTTTTGCCCAACAGATAAAAAACTACCGTGAGGATTAGGCCTGCAAAGAACAACACTTTCGCTGCCCATGCAAGCGTTCCTGCAATACCTGCAAAACCCAGGATTCCGGCCAGAACAGCAATGAGAAAGAAAACTAATGCCATATTAAACATAATCTCCTCCATTTCAGTTGAGAGATTCAGTCTGTTTACTTGAATTTATCGACAAAATCGGAAAATGTTTTGCTGACAGTATTCCATTTTTCTTCTGCTTCATCCTTTATGTCATCCCAGATACTGTCTGTTTTATCTGCCAGCTGATCCAGATAAGATGAGAGTTCAGCTCGTTTTTCTTCTGCCTCATCTAATTTTTTCTTGAACTCGATTTCAGCATCAGCAGCCAGGTTTTCTCCTTTTGCTTTCAGGAGATCGATTTGTGCACTCCACTCTTTTAACTGAGCTTCAGCCTTCTTGATATAAGCTTCTCTATTACTCATGATTTACCACTCCTTTCAGGTTATGGTTGCTAATGATTTGCAAATGCAAATCGCTTTCTGAGTTAATGAATAGGCGCTTATTATTCACTCTACTCCACAGTTACACACCCGTAAAGCAGAAAACCTAATACAAACAAATAATCGAAATGGCATATCCGGATACTGCCATCTCTTCTTGAATCAGGTAAAATTTCAGATATAAAGTTCAATGAATTAATTATTATTCACTGTAACCCAGTACAAATCAGCCCGTAGATTGGGCATTTCCGACCGAAAATGAATGACACCGGACGTTATTCCGGTATAGGAACTGAGGAATCGACTGTCTGATTCAGAATCATCGCTACACGTTCCTGAAGTGCCGGGATGATTTCTTCCTCAAACCATGGATTACGCCTCAACCAGAGGTTATTACGCGGGCTTGGATGGGGAAGTGGCACGATGTCAGGCCAGAATTTCTGCCAGGATCGAACATTCTCGGTCAGCGTTGTCACTGGTTTTCTACCCTGCCGGGTAAAATAGTAGGCTTGGGCATACTGACCTACCAGCAGGGTCAGTCTGATATTTTTCAAATGCGACAACAATGCCGACCGCCACGCAGGTGCACATTCAAACCGAGGCGGTAAATCACCGGATTTGCCCGTTCCCGGAAAACATAACCCCATGGGCAGAATCGCGATCCTGCGGGGATCATAAAAGGTTGTACGAGCCATGTTCAACCATTCGCGCAATCGGTCACCGCTGGGATCATTGAACGGCAAACCGGTTTCATGTACCCGTCTGCCCGGTGCCTGGCTGGCAATCAGAATACGGGCAGTTTCATGCAATTGAAACACCGGTCTCGGACCCAGCGGTAAATGTTCGGCACACAAGGTGCAGCGGCGTACCTGACTGATCAGCGATTCGAGATCATTCACGCTCATTCTGTCATCCGCAAAATCGTTCATCATGCATTCCAAGAGCGAGAAATGACACAGAAAATCACATCTGATCGCTGCTTTGGAAAATATAAAAATCCTGATTTTTCAAATGTCATCAGAATTTTTCTTGACACACCTAAAAATATCCACATCCTGCCATCAGGGATATTGACAACCCCGCAAACCCGCACCAGTATTGATGTGCAATATAAGTGGCTGTTTTTAAAAAATAAAATTTGTGTGCAAAATTTCAGCAGACTTGAGAATCTCGTTTGAAAAGACAACCTTAAGGGACTCATTCCCAAATTGTACACATACTTATCCACAGGAATTGTGGACAAATCAAAACGATGATCATTGGCTTAAGATTACTCCGTTTTTTGCAAAAGCAATGGTCACCATTGTTACAATCCCGGCAATAATCGCTTTGGAAAGTGAGTCATAAATATGTTGCGTAAATCCCTGTTTTTTCTGTCCGCACTTGTGATGGTCATACTACTCACAGCCTGGTCGCTTTTAAAGGGCAGCCTGCCCGTTTATGAAGGAGAACAATCCGTTCCCGGGCTAACCGATATCGTAACAGTCGAACGCGATGCTCTCGGCACGGTGACGCTGAATGGTGGGAATCGGCTCGATCTGGCGCGCGGACTGGGTTTTATCCACGCACAGGAACGTTTCCTGGAAATGGATCTGATGCGCCGCAAGGCTGCCGGAGAATTGGCAGAGTTATTCGGTACGGTTGTGTTGCCGGCTGATCGCAAAGCGCGGGTGCATCGTATGCGTGCCCGGGCACAGGCCATGCTGAAAACACTGCCACAAGATCAGCTCCGTTTGCTTGAAGCTTATCGGGATGGCGTCAATACGGGACTGGATAGTCTCAGGATCAGACAGTTTGGTTACCTGCTTACGCAAACCATGCCTCGTGCCTGGCAAAGTGAAGACAGCCTGCTGATCGTACTGGCCATGTACATGACGCTGCAGGGGAGCAACTTTGATCGTGAACTGGGATTGTCAATGATGCATGCTTCCCTGCCGGAATCCGCCTATCGGTTCCTGACAGCTAGTGGAGGCGAGTGGGATGCACCACTGGATGGCAGTTATTTTGAGTGGCCACCCTACCCCCCTGCTACCGACTTCGATTTACGTTCCACCAGTAAACAGGCTTTAGTGGATAACGGTTTCCAGGAATCTCTCTTGGTTGGCAGCAATGGATTTGCCGTGGGAGGACACCTGACGAATGGCAGCGCACTGGTGGCCAACGATATGCATCTGGCCTTGCGAGTACCCAATTTATGGTTTCGTACCCGGCTGATTTACCCGGATGCCAGACATGCAAATCAAAAGATCGATGTGATCGGAGTCAGTCTTCCGGGTACACCGGCTATCGTTGCCGGCTCCAATCGCCATATCGCCTGGGGATTTACCAATTCCTACGGCGATTTTACCGATTGGGTCAGGGTGAATCCCGATCCGGAAAATCCCGCCCGCTATATCAGCCAGGATGAATGGAAATCTGTGAAAACATGGCGTGAAACACTGCATGTGCGGGGCGCGCCCGACGAAACCCTCGAAATCCGTGAAACCGAATGGGGGCCGATCCTTGCACAGGATTTTGACGGTACTCCTCTGGCACTGGTCTGGGCTGCGCACCAGCCTGGTGCGGTCAATTTCGATATCATCGAACTGGAACAGGCTGACAATCTGGAGAAAGCGGCAGCTATTGCCAGGAACATGGGTATTCCGGCACAAAATTTCATTGCCGGAAGCAAAAATGGGGATATTGCCTGGACGATTGCCGGCCGTATTCCCCAGCGCACAGGCAACTATGATCCCGGACTGCCTGCAGACTGGAACAAGCAGTCTGCAGGCTGGAATGGCTGGCTTGCGCCTGCTGATTACCCGCTGGTTATCAATCCACCGGATATGCGCCTTTGGAACGGCAATTCAAGAATGATCGATGGCACCTTATTAAGCAAGCTGGGAGATGGCGGATATGAGCTCGGCGCCCGCAGCCGGCAGATCCGGGATGAATTATATGCACACCATTACTTTTCACCCTCAGATCTGCTCGCCATCCAGCTGGATGATCGGGCACTGCTTCTCGCTCGCTGGAAACAACTATTGGATGAAATATTGCAAAAAACACCATCCACCGTATGGCGCAACGAAATGCAACAAGTACTGCTTGACTGGAACGGACATGCTTCTGTGCAATCAGTTGCTTACCGGATCGTACACAGTTTTCGTCTTGAAGTCACGAAACAGGTGCTCAGTGGTTTAACTGCCAAAGTAAAATCTGATTATCCTGAATTCGAAATACCACGCCTGAGTCAGGCCGAACATGCGGTATGGAAACTGATCGAACAACGGCCGCTTCATTTATTACCCGCTGATGACAGTGACTGGGACAGCATGCTGGCAGCATGCGCACGCCGGATAGCAGAACAGATGCAAGCCCAGCCTGGTGGCATGGCGGCACGCAACTGGGGAGAAGAAAATACTGCCGATATCCGGCACCCGTTCAGCCGCGCTCTGCCGTCATGGATTGCCGCATGGCTGGACATGCCTGCCGACCAGTTACCCGGCGATCACCACATGCCACGTGTTCAGACACCCGATTTTGGTGCTTCGCTGCGCTTCGTCGTTGCACCTGGCGAGGAGGAACAGGGTTATTTCGAAATGCCGGGAGGCCAGAGCGGCCATCCACTTTCTCCTTACTATGGCAGCGGTCATTCCGATTGGGTGGCAGGAAGGCGAGTATCATTCATGCCCGGTGCAGCACAACAGATTTTGTATCTCCATCCGGCCGAATTCAGAGCGGATCATTGATGGATCGTTACTTTCTTCCCGCCTGATCCGGTTTGGCTTAATATCTGCGAAAAGGTGTCGATAAAACTTACATTGTCTATTTCATTGCTCACTTGCTTCGAGAGGAACAAAACCTTGAAATACAAAAGATTTTCCCGGTTGTTCAACCCGTAATAAACGATCGGTTTTGATTTCAATATCCCTGAGAGTATTTGATGCAACAAAACAACTTCGTTATCCACCCGGAACCTTTAGCAGCAATGATATGAACGCAAATCAGATACAAAAAAAACTGCTCGTAATAGAAGATGATCCAGGGCTCCAGAAACAGTTACGCTGGAGTTTCGATGATTGCAATGTGGCTGTTGCCTCAGATCGTGAAAGTGCACTTGCACAAGTCCGCCGGCATGAACCTGCTGTCGTGACCATGGATTTGGGATTGCCACCTGATCCGGATGGTGCAACGGAAGGACTGGCAACCTTGCAGCAGATTCTTGCCGTAGCACCTGATACCAAGGTAATCGTGCTGACGGGCAACCAGAATCACGAAAATGCACTGAAAGCCATCAATATGGGTGCGTATGATTTTCACCAAAAACCTCTCGATGCCAATGTGCTCAGCCTGATCGTAAACCGGGCGTTCTATTTGCACCGGTTGCAGCGCGAAAATCGCGAACTGTTGAAATCTGCTTCAAGCACCGCCATCCCCGGACTCATTACCAATGATCCTGGTATGGTCAAAATATGCCGGCAAATCGAGCGTATCGCGTCTTCCGACGTTACGGTCACCCTGCTGGGTGAGAGCGGAACCGGCAAGGAAGTATTGGCCAGGGCACTTCACCAGTTAAGTGACCGGAACAGTAAACGCATGGTTGCAGTCAACTGTGCCGCCATCCCTGAATCTCTGCTGGAAGCAGAGTTGTTTGGCTACGAAAAAGGCGCCTTCTCAGGAGCAGTCAAACAGACACCAGGCAAAATAGAATTGGCACAGGGAGGTACATTTTTTCTGGATGAGATCGGCGATTTGCCGCTATCGTTACAGGCAAAACTGCTGAGATTCCTGCAGGAGCGCGTCATCGAACGCATCGGCGGCAGGGAGCTGATCCCGGTAGATGTACGAATCGTCTGCGCAACCCACCAGAACCTGAAAAAAATGATCGAGGCTGGTACCTTCCGCGAGGATTTGTATTATCGCCTGTGTGAAATCAGTATCCATATTCCGGCGCTTCGCGATCGTATCGGCGACGCCGTCTTACTCGCGCATCACTTCAAAAACCAGTTCCGGGTAAAAGAAAAACGCCAATCCCTCAATTTCAGCCAGGATGCACTGGATGCAATCGGCAGCCATTCCTGGCCGGGAAACATCCGCGAAATCGAAAACTACATCAAACGCGCAGTCATCATGGCAGAAGGTTCACAAATCACTGCTGCCGATCTCGGATTACAACCGGCAGCCGATAGTTTTGCGCCAGTCACCTTGCGCGAAGTCAGAGACAAAGCTGAACACGAGATGCTCATCAAAGTGCTGGCACGGGTAAATGGCAATGTTGCCAGAGCAGCAGAACTTCTAGGGGTCACCCGCCCTACTCTTTATGACCTGATGAATCGTCACGGGCTCAAATAGGCTGTAGAATCCAATCATTTCATGACTTGTACATACTGATCGATGTCCAATCTTTTTCATGAACTGATTTATCAGTCAGCTGCCCGGTATCCCGATTCCACTGCATTGATCGATCAGAAACGACATCTCTCCTACGCGGCATTATCTGAAGCAGTGCAATCGATTGCCAGCGCTTTGTATACGCTCGGACTGGGGCGCGGAGAACGTCTGGCCGTCTATCTCGAGAAACGGCTCGAAACGGTCATTGCCCTGTTTGGCGCATCCGCGGCAGGAGGAGCGTTCGTTCCCGTCAATCCACTGCTCAAAGCCGAACAGGTTGCCTATATCCTCAAAGACTGTAATGTCCGGATATTGATAACCTCTGCCGAGAGACTTGATCTGCTCAGCCCGGTATTACCGCAATGTCATGATCTGCATACTGTGATCATCACCGGTGATCTGCACAAAGCATCACTTCCCGGATTGAATGTCGTTTCATGGAGACAAGCACAGACACTTTCAGATGCTGCACGGTTGCCGGACTGCATCGACAGTGATATGGCTGCAATTCTGTATACCTCGGGAAGTACCGGCAAACCCAAGGGAGTGGTGCTCTCCCATCGCAATCTGGTGACTGGCGCCATAAGTGTTTCCCAGTATCTGAATAACCGGCCTGATGATCGGATACTGGCAGTGTTGCCGCTCAGCTTCGACTACGGATTGAATCAACTGAATACTGCGTTTTACACCGGAGCCACTGCCATTTTGATGAATTACCTGTTGCCGCGCGATATCCTCACCACGGTTAAACAGGAACAGGTGACCGGACTGGCCGCAGTGCCGCCATTGTGGGCGCAGCTGGCGCAGCTGGACTGGAAAGATGCGCAGAGTCTGCGCTACATCACTAATTCAGGCGGCGCAATGCCCCGCGCGACTCTGGCACATCTGCGCAGCGCATTGCCCGATACACAGATTTTTTTAATGTATGGTCTGACCGAAGCCTTTCGCTCAACTTACCTCCCCCCCGGAGAAGTGGACAAACGACCGGATTCCATGGGCAAAGCGATTCCCAATGCCGAAGTCATGGTACTGCGCGAGGATGGTTCCCATTGCGCACCGGGTGAACCGGGTGAACTGGTACACCGTGGGCCACTCGTTTCACTGGGTTACTGGAACGATGCGGATAAAACGGCCGCTTGTTTCCGGCCGCTGACTCCCCGTCAATCCGGATTGACCATTCCCGAACTTGCGGTCTGGTCAGGCGATACGGTGCGTATGGATGATGAAGGTTATCTGTATTTCATCGGCCGACGCGACGATATGATCAAAACCTCCGGCTACCGCGTCAGCCCGACTGAAGTGGAAGAAGTCATTTACGCAACCGAAAAAGTTGCCGAAGCGGCCGCTTTCGGAGTTTCCCACCCCACACTCGGCCAGGCTATCGTGGTCGTGGCTGTTCCCAGAACCGGATTCGTGCTCGACCGGGATGTGCTGCAATCGGCTTGCAAACAGCACTTGCCTGCTTTCATGCAACCCGCTTTGATTGAATTGAGACAAACCAGTCTGCCCCGTAATCCGAATGGAAAAATAGACCGGAAGATGCTGGCTGGTGAATTTCAGCAGGCTTTCCAGGCAGGAGAATCATGACGCATCCCAAACATGCACCGATGACCCAGTTTCCGATACGCGACCACTGTCTCGTCATCGGTAATCTTCCGCTCACGCGGCTGGCGCAACGAATCGGAAGCACACCTTTCTACGCTTACGATCGCAAGCTGATCTCTGCACGCATTCAATTCCTCAGGCAGCATTTACCGGCAGGTATTCATCTGCATTACGCCATGAAAGCCAACCCTATGCCCGCTGTAGCACAGCACCTGGCCGGGCTGGTGGATGGCATGGATGTGGCTTCGATTGGCGAAATGAAAGTGGCACTGGATGCTGGCATGACACCCGAAAACATCAGTTTTGCAGGGCCGGGAAAAGGTCGTCAGGAACTGATATGCGCCATTGCAGCGGGTATCGTCATCAATGTGGAATCCGAGTACGAGCTGGAAACGATTGCGCAACTGGCAGAAGAGACCGGTTTCCAGCCCAAAGTCGCAGTACGGGTCAACCCCGATTTCGAGCTGAAATCTTCCGGAATGAAAATGGGAGGAGGTTCCAAACAATTTGGTATCGATGCTGAACGTGTTCCGGCAGTACTGCAACGTATCGCACAGCTCAGGTTCGATTTTGAGGGGTTGCATATTTTCAGCGGATCACAGAATCTCCGGGTCGAAGCCTTGCGGGAAGCTCATGAAAAAACACTGCAACTGGGCTTGCAACTTGCTTCTACCTCACCCGTACCCGTTCGTGCCATCAATATCGGGGGAGGATTTGGCGTACCTTATTTCCCCGGTGAGAGCCCGCTGGACTTGAATGCTGTGGGAACCAATCTGCAACGGTTGCTGGCAGAGATTCCCTCTCAATTCTCAGCTATCCGGTTCGTGATCGAACTGGGGCGATACATTGTGGCAGAAGCAGGTATTTATGTTTGCCGCGTACTGGAAAAAAAAATATCGAGAGGACAGACTTTTCTGGTCACCAACGGCGGCCTGCACCATCATCTGGCGGCATCCGGAAATTTCGGCCAGGTCATTCGCAAAAATTATCCGGTTGCCATTGGCAATAAAATGAAAATCGATGAAACCGAAATCGTTTCAGTAGTAGGACCCCTTTGTACGCCGCTGGATCTGCTTGCCGACCGGATGGAACTGTCCAGGGCCGAACCCGGGGATCTGGTCGTCGTGTTCCAGTCGGGAGCCTACGGGTTGACTGCCAGCCCCACTGCTTTTCTCAGCCACCCTGCTCCGCTGGAAGTCCTGATCTGAGAAAATTTATCAAATCTGCATCTGCTGCAATAGATGGTCCGGCTGATCGCCTGGAAATGGCACTCTGCCGACATGCCGCGGAAAACACCAATCACACCACATGGTGACAAATAATGATTCACAACAATGTAGAGAACAAACTATGTTGAAATCACACCCGGGAATTGTATGAATTCAACATCGAATGAGGAGAGAATATGAGCGGAATATGTGGCTGGCTGGGAGCAGATCACCTGGCAATCGAAAATCAGCAGATCGTTGATCGCATGACCGGTTTGCTGACCCGTTTTGACAACAACCCTGTACAGACGGCGGTACGGGGTAATGCCACTCTCTCCGTCACCGCAAAAACAAGCCATGTACATCTGTATGAAAAAGAAGGCTTACTGGTAGGAATCTGGGGAAGGATAAAATCCCGGAATACAGATCTGCAGACAGCCATCGATGCCAAAGGAATGGCAGCGGCACTTGCAGATCAGTGGCGGCAGAAAGGCAGGCAAGCCTTCTCTGATCTTGCTGGCGAATTCGTTTGCTGTATCGTGGACAGCCATGCACGTGAAGTCGCTCTGGCCATTGATCCACTGGGTACACACGTACTTTATTACCAGTCGCTGGGTGGCAACGGAATTTTGTTTGGCACTTCTGCCGATGCCCTGCTCACCCATCCCCAGGCCAATACTGAAATCAATCCGCAAGGGTTGCTCAACTACCTTTACTTTCACATGATACCGGGGCCGGATACCATCTATCTGGCCCAGAAGCGCCTGCTTCCTGGTGAGTATCTGCATTTCCACGATGGCCACACGGAAACTGACCGTTATACGCAAGTCCGGTTTGATGAAGATATAAAACGCCCTTTTCCAGAGCTTCAACAGGAGTTTCTCTCCCTGCTCAGAAAAAGTGTCAGTGAAGCGGTACAGGGCCAGAAAGCAGGTACATTTCTGAGCGGCGGGACAGACAGTTCCACTCTGGCAGGGATATTGACAGAAGTCACGGGTGAACCCGCCAAAACCTATTCAATCGGCTTTGAAGCCACCGGCTACGATGAAATGCATTATGCACGTATTGCCGCCCGACATTTCGCGACCGATCACCATGAATACTATGTCACACCAGACGATGTCGTAGAAACGATCCCGTTGATTGCCTCAGTCTTCGATCAACCTTTTGGTAATGCATCGGCGCTTCCGGCTTATTACTGCGGGCGTATGGCCAGAAATGACGGACTCGATTTGCTACTCGGTGGCGATGGGGGCGATGAGCTGTTCGGTGGTAATGTACGTTACGCAAAACAATATATTTTTTCACTTTACGACGAAATCCCGGCACCTCTGAGAAATTACCTGCTTTCCCCCTTTATTTTGTCTCTTCCAGAAAACAAAGGACCCAAACTGTTGCGCAAGGCGCGAAGCTATGTCGCACAGGCAACGGTTCCTATGCCTCATCGCATGGAGACTTATAATCTGCTGGCACATTATGGGTTTGAAACTGTATTTTCACCGGAATTACTGGCAAAGATCGATACAGAGCAACCTGCTCTGCTGATTGAACGAACCTATCAGGATGTATCTCATGCACGCAGCCTGATCAACCGCATGCTTGCCTTCGACTGGAAATTCACACTGGCAGACAATGATTTCCCCAAAGTTGCCCAGGCCTGTCATCTGGCCGGCATGGAAGTGGCTTTCCCGTTTGTTAATGATGAAATGCTCGCTTTTTCTCTCGCGCTTGCTCCTGAACAAAAACTGAAAGGAACGCAGTTGCGCCACTTCTTTAAACAGGCGTTACGTGGTTTTTTGCCGGATGAGATCATTACCAAACAAAAACAGGGGTTTGGCTTGCCGTTCGGTGTCTGGCTCCAGACACACAGACCTTTGCGGGAAATTGCTGCGGACAGCCTGAGTGACCTCAAATCACGCAACATTATACGCGCCGATTTCATCGACCGGCTGCTCGATCAGCATCTTCATGAACACGCCAGCTATCACGGTACGATGGTATGGCTGCTGATGATGCTGGAATATTGGTTCAAACAGCATTACCCGATAAAAGTTTAATTTTTATCTGATTCTGAATTCCAGCAGTAAATAAAAGGGAGAATTGATACCGGTAAAAAAGCCGTGGTCATTCGATAAATGAGCTCCCGACATTAAAAACAATCAATCATTATTCAACAAACATCAGCTTGTCATATTTTGACGACACAAGTATAGTAAAGTACGTTTTATTTTAATGACATGTTTGTCTGAATTCAGGCCAAATAACATGTAAATATACGGAAAAATATAACAGGCAACGATAATGCCGATGTCCAGGGAAAAAATATAAAGTCATATCGTTCATATATTCCCTGAATTGGAAACTGATTCCAATAATAAAATCTGATCTGAATCTCAGATCTTCTTAAATACAGCCTGATCAAGGAAAAGTATGAACGATATCGAAGCAGCTTTTCATCAGTATTTCGAAATCATCGATGCCGACACACCAGAATTACTTAAAACGGTGTTCGATTTACGCTACCGGATTTTATGTGTTCACAACGTTATTCCCGGGTTCGATACCACAAATTATCCCGGTGAACTGGAAAGTGATCAATATGACAGCCGCTCGGTCCATTTCCTGTTGCGTCATCGACCAACCAGCACTTTCATCGGCACAACCAGATTGATCCTGCCCAACCCGCTTGATCCTGCGGATAAATTTCCGACAGAGCTCAATACCCGTTTTTACCCTGACTTCGTTCTGGACCCGTCCTCCCGGAAACATACTGCCGAAATATCACGCTTTGCCATACTCAGTGATTTCTTCAAACGAAAAGGTGAGCGTAATATGCTATCTCACTCTGTTGAAACAGAATACAAAACTCAGGAACGCCGGTGTTTTCCTCACCCGGCACTGGCACTGGTTGTTGGAATTGCTCAGTTATGCGCACGCCATAACATCTACCATTTGATTTCATCCATGGAACCTGCCTTGAACAGATTGATGGGATTTTATGGCCTGCAACTAAATCCGGTTGGCCCTTCGACTGATTATCACGGACTTCGCACCCCCTATTACGTCTACTTGCTCGATGTACTCGACAGAATGTACCGAGATCACCGATTAATCTGGGAGCTTGTTACGGATCACGGAAAAATATGGCCCGCAAACCTGACCTGCATGCATCAGAAAATGCTTAAAACAGCGTATGCCAATAATGTTTATATATCGGGATAGTTATCGGTATCGATAGCACTCGTTATTGTGATGGGATTCTTTGATTACTGGCTCCGAGGTATTCTTTTTCTTACCCTGCTGGTCACGCTTTCATTCGCGGGTAATGCCTTATCCTTTGACGGTTCGGTCGAAGTTATCACCCATCCCGGCGTCAACTCGAACTATCTTTCCAAAAATCTGTTACGTTCCATTTTTGGTATGCGTCTCAGAACCTGGCAGAATGGAGTACCCGTCAGAGTGTTCGTTCTGCCGGATGATGTGCCGTTACACAGCACTTTTACAAAGCAGAAACTGAATATTTTTCCTTATCAATTGCGATCAGCGTGGGATCGCATGGTCTATTCCGGGACTGGACAAGCACCATTTGTCGTGCATACTGAAGAGGAAATGCGTGCACGGATTGCATCAACACCAGGTGCGATCGGTTATTTGAATGGAAGCATGATTGATGATAGCGTCCAGATCGTTCATATAGATGAGTAACAGCAGATTTTCTACTACAGTTTTCTCTTTAGGCAGCTTAGTCCTATCACTGATTTTTCTGCCCGGACCCAGTCTGGCTGAAGAGCTGCCTAAATTACAAAACCTGGATATGTTCAAGCTGAATGGTTTTCTGAGCCAGGGCTACATCAAGACGAACAAGAACAATTTCTTCGGCCACAGTAACGACGCCGGCAGTCTTGATTTCCGGGAAATCGGCCTGACGGCCTCCCTGCGCCCATCACCCAAACTGCAATTATCCGGTCAGTTGCTCCATCGCAGAGCTGGAGAAGGCAGCAATGGTGGTATCCGCATCGACTTTGGTTTTCTGGATTATAATTTCATCAATACCCCGGCAGCCGAAATCGGCATACGTCTGGGCAGGATGAAGAATCCGTTCGGGTTTTATAACGATACGCGCGATGTGCCATTTACCCGCCCAAGCATACTGCTGCCCCAGTCAATCTATTTCGATCGTACTCGCAATCTGGCGCTGGCTTCAGATGGCGGGCAGTTATACGGAGAATCACGCACGAGTTGGGGAAATATCACCGCTCAATTCGGTATCGGTTTCCCGCAAGTAAACGATCACGATACCGAAGTTTCGATCCTGCGTTCACTAACGTATCCTGGAAATCTCGAAACCAGGCTCTCATACATCGGCCGCCTGATGTATGAACAGGCAGACGGGAAGCTTCACCTGGCAATAAGTGGCGCTCAGGCCAATGTTGGCTATGACCCCGGTAACAACGATGCACTTCAGCCAGGTTCGTTCAGATTTTCTCCCCTGATCTTATCCGCACAATACAACGCAGAACGCTGGAGCATAACGTCCGAATACGCATTGCGCCACTTCCGCTGGAAAGACTTTGGTAACCATCCGGCATTCCGGCAAAGTGTTACGGGTGAAAGTTTTTATCTGCAGGGTGTCTATCGATTTTACCCCGGCTGGGAAGCAGTATTGCGTTACGATTTACTCTTTACCAACAGAAAAGATCGCAGTGGCAAGAAATTTGCTGCCAGTACCGGTTATCTGTACCCGGCACACAATCAATATGCCAGAGATCTCACGGTAGGATTGCGCTGGAACATTACGCCAGCCATCATGTTGAGTACAGAATATCACCGGATCAACGGCACAGCCTGGCTGTCTCCGCTGGATAATCCCGATATGACTGACACTGAGAAAAACTGGAATCTGTTTGCCATACAGGCTTCTTACCGCTTCTGAATCATCACTCAATCAAATCCGTTGCCTTCGTGGATTCAGATATTCAAAAAAAAACCGGTAAAAAACCTTCAAGGATATTTATCGGATTAAACTGGAAAATTTCACTCCTGAGCAGCCTGATTCTGCTGCTCGTCGTAACGATTTTCAGCGTCATTAACTATCAAAGCCTGATCGACAGCATTGATCAGGAAAGAGAAGCAAAGTATCAGCGCTATACCAGAGAAATAGAAAGCCTGATTGGCCGTAATTCCGAGAACCTGCACGGACTGGTCAGAATCATCCCTTACCTGAAGGGTATGGAGCCCAGTCTTTTATCAGGAACGGCAGATAAAGTTTTCGATACATTCGATCGTTACTGGACGTTGTTTCAAATTCAGAACGATATAGAAGATGTGCGTTTTTATGATTCATCCGATTCACTTTTGGCAAAGTGGGGTAATTTCGAAGCCAACAGCTATCGCGACAATCTCATTCTTGATCACATACGCGAAGTCAATCTGCATGAACAGCCCGCCACTCTGATGATATGTGTGGAAAGCTGCACTCAGTACATCATCGAGCCTTTACTGGTTGAAAGCACACGTGTCGGCACCATCGTCATCGGATCATCCCTGGTCGATGTATTTCTGAATTTCAAGCGTGCATCGGGTTCGGATATCGGACTGTTTGTCAAAAACACACTCATACCTGCACGCGAAAGTGAATCATTCAATAATGGCAGTATGAGCATCCCAGAATGGGATGTCTATATCGCGGCCATGACAGACAGCAAGAAGAATTTTGCTATCCTGAAAAAAGCAGCCATAACCTATCCCGATTTGAAAATCATCAGCCATGGCATTCAGAATAAATGGAGCAGTCGATATCACCAGATAAAACTGCTCCCTCTGCAGGGAATCCGTATCGCTGACCAGGCAAAGCTGGTCATCATCACCGAAGTAACCGATACCATTCGGGCAATTCAGGATTCCATCTGGCGCATCATCGTCATTGGTCTGGGCAGTTTGTTACTTTCTGGAATCATCCTGTTCAGTATACTGACCACATCGCTATCCCTGCTCAAGCATATCGTTTCCATCATGCCACTGCTGGCCGGTGGCGGTTTCGGCAGTTTTCGCAGTACGCTTGCCTCCCGCTGGAAAAAGCGTCTTTTCAAAGATGAAATCGATCTCATGCATGATGCATCGCTGGCACTTTCTCACAAGCTTGAAAACCTGGAAGAAAAAATTGCCTACCGCACCAAAATGCTGATCAGCCAGCGTGATGAACTCAGCAAAGAAAAGGATTTCATTGAAAATCTGCTGGATACTGCACAGGTCATCGTTCTGACACAGGATGCCAGCGGAAAGATAGTGATGCTCAATGCTTACGGGGAAATGCTGACCCGCTACAGCGAAAGCGAGCTGCAAGGCAGGCATTTTCTGGAGCTGCTGGCTTCCGATAGCGAGCAATACAATCTCGATCTGCATCTGCTGGAAATCCGTCAGGGGCAGCGCGATCAATTACGACATGAAGCTGTCGTGATATGCAAAGATGATTCAAAACGGCACATTGCCTGGCTCCATTCACGCCTGACATGGCAATCCAAAGATGATCCTTCGGCAATTCTGTCGGTTGGGCTGGACATTACCGAATACAAACGTGTAGAAGGCCATCTGGCATGGCTTGCGGATCACGATCCGCTGACTAATCTGTATAACCGTCGCCGATTCAGTGAAGAACTGGAACAGATACTCGGCTGGGCAGAAAGATACCAGCACCCCGGAGCACTGCTGTTCTTCGATCTGGATCGGTTCAAATTCGTGAATGACACCAGCGGCCATCAGGCAGGTGACGCAATGTTGAAAATGGTCGCTGACATGCTGTCCCGCACGATTCGCACCGCCGATATCGCCGGGCGGCTGGGTGGAGACGAATTTGCTGTCATTCTGCCGGAAATCACCCCTGAAGCAGCCATCGAAGTCGCAAAAAAAATTCTTGCCCGCCTGGGAGAAACGCAACTGTCATTCAACGGCAGAACACACAGTATTTCTGCCAGTATCGGAATCGTGATCTTTCCCGAACATGGAAACAATGTTCACGATCTACTGGCAGCCGCTGACCTTGCCATGTATCAGGCCAAAGAAACAGGGCGTGGAACCTGGCATGTATATTCCAGTATCGATCAGGCGCGAGAGCGTGTGCATACGCTGGTTTACTGGAAAGAGAAAATTGAATATGCCCATATGCATGATCAGTATCTGCTTTATCTGCAGCCTATCCAGTCCCTGAGCGACAGATCGATTCATTATTACGAGGTTTTGCTGCGCATGCGGGATGAAGATGGAACGATTCACTCTCCGGCTGCATTCATCCATGCAGCAGAGCATACCGGGCTTATCCACAGGATCGATCATCTGGTACTCCGCAAGGCAATTGCACTTGCTGCCAGAATCAACCAGGCAGGAACCAGCCGGATCAGTCTATCTATCAATTTGTCGGCACATGCCTTTAACGATCCGGAGTTATTACCAGCCATCAACCAAGCACTCTCCACCTACCATATCGACCCAAGTCTGCTGATATTTGAAATAACGGAAACTGCTGCGCTGGATAATCTCCCCGGAACACGCAGCCTTTTACGCGATCTGAAGCAACTCGGTTGCGGTTTCGTCCTGGATGATTTTGGAGTGGGCTTCTCTTCCTTCTACTATCTGCGCGAATTACCGGTTGATGCAGTCAAGATCGATGGCACATTCATCCGCAATCTTGCCAGCAGCCCGGATGATCAGATACTCGTCAGCGCCCTGTGTACCGTAGCAAAGGGATTTGGCAAGAAGATCACGGCAGAATTCGTTGAAAGCAAAGAAATACTGAACATCCTGGACAGGATGGACATCGATTTTGCTCAGGGATATCACATCGGCACACCGGCGCCGGCTGAAGATTTCTTTCCTGATCGAACGGATTGAGAGAAAGAAATACCGGATAAAAAAACCGCCCGAAAGGGCGGTTAGAAAATTTGAATCATATTTTTCTCAGTTTTTGTCGTCTTTTCCTGCTTTGTCTACGTTATCGGGCATGGAATCGCGTTCCATCGACATGCTTGGTGGATACTGTGCAGGTTTTGGATCTCCACAGGCAGTCAGAAAAGTTGTTACGGCCAGTGCAGCAGCCAATACAAATGAAAGCTTCATTTTTTTCATCTCCCATATAAAAATTTAAAATATATAGTCTTTCTGTAAGTTACTTGCTGCGTGGCCCCCATTTCTGAAAAACCAGCGCCTGCTATTTTTATCAGAATCAAATTTTATTGTCCAGCAGATTCGAAACCAGCCTGACATCTGTTTTTCCAGCGGCCGGGAAACGCTTCGAAGAAATCATGATTTCGGTTCATCACGTTGCACCCTTTCAGGATGCCTACTTATCCGGAATGATTTCATAATCATGCGTGATGTCCACCGTTGCTTTCAACATCATGGAAGCAGAGCAGTATTTCTCGGCAGAGAGATTGATCGCCCGTTCCACCTGTCGGGGATCGAGATCCTTCCCGGTAATGATGAAATGCAGGTGAATACGGGTAAACACTTTTGGATCTTCTGTCGCGCGTTGCGCATCCATCTCGACCTGGCAGCCGGTAATTGCCTGCCGTCCTTTACGCAGAATATGTACCACATCGAAAGCGGTACAGCCGCCCAGGCCCAGCAATATCATTTCCATCGGACGCGGCCCAAGGTTCTTCCCGCCCGCTTCTGGTGCACCGTCCATCAATACGGAGTGCCCACTCCCGACCTGCCCGAGAAAACTGACTCCTTCCTGCCACGCAATGTTTGCTTTCATTTACTTTAATGATAAGTTGATAATGGACGAAAAATCTTTTCTTCCGATAATTTTGAAACTGCCATCAGCAGCAAAACAAATCCCGAGATTCAATAATTCCTCCCAGATATCTCCTTGCACCACTCCCTTGATGATCCGATCGATGACTGCCGCCTGCAACAGTGCCTGTACCAGCAATGGATAGCGCATACGCTGAATTGCCCCCATCATCAGTTTTTGCCTGGCAGGCCATATCCGCAACGTTGTCATGGCCTGTTCGATCGTCATACCCCGGCTGGAATTTTTTAGCAGGTGAATTTTTATCAGCAGACGAATCTGTTCCGATAAGATAGCCAGTATCAATGGAGGTGCCACCCCTTCCCCCTGCAACCCTTCCAGAATGTGGCGATAGCGCACCATATCGGCCGTTAGCATGGCTTCCGGCAACTGCAGCACATCAAAGCGGGTAACGTCGAGAATGGCATTTTTGACCTGTTCGAAAGTCAGCCGGCCGGGTGGATAGAGTAGTCCAAGTTTGTGGATTTCCTGGTGAGCTGCCAGCAGATTACCTTCCACCTTGCCAGCAAAGAATTGCAGCGTATCCCGATCAATCGTCTGATTTTGCCGGTCAAGACGCTGCTTTATCCAGTGTGCCAGCCGGTCACGCCCGATCGGTTTTACTTCAATCACTTGGCCTGTATGTTCAAGCGCCTTGAACCACTTGCTTGCACGCCCCTGTTTATCGATTTCCGGCAGAGTAACGATAGTCACAGTATCACGCGGTAATTCCCGACAGAATGTTTCGATCGCCACACTGCCTTCTCTGCCCGGCTTTCCGGAAGGAATTCGCAAATCAAGCATGCGTCTTGCACTGAACAGTGAGGATTGCCGTCCCCATTGAGACAGATTCACCCAGTCAGAACGCTGATCGGCAGTCAGGATGGTACGTTCGGTGTAGCCCTGCTCCCTGGCATACGCACGGATCTCGTCGACGGTTTCCATCACCAGCAGCAGCTCATCCCCGAGTACCACATACAATGGTGCGATACTCCCATCAAGCTGCCTGACAAGATGCTCAGGATCCAATCGCATACGGCTATGCCTTACCCCGCAGAGGTGACTGCAGAAACCTGGCGAAGGATCTGTTGCACGGCATCTTTCTGCATATCCTTGTACAGCATCTCCTCCTCTGCCGCCTTCGCCAGCTCTTGTGCATCCAGGAAAGGAAGAATACGGGTCAGTCTGATTTCCTGCAGAGACGCCAGTTCAGCATTGTGCGCATCGAGCAGCCGGGCAGCTACTCGATAGACCAGCTCAAACTCACGCACTCTTCCACTCTCCGACAGCGACAGGATTCTTTTTTCCCTGATTGCATGAACGATCTGAATGATTGCCTCGGATTTTTCGACTTTATTGACGACCTTTACCCGGGTATGCGTACTGATCACCCGTTCCAGATCGGAACCAATGGTCAGTCCTGCAGGTGCCGTGATGTAAACCCGTTCAAAGGGAAGTTCAGAAACCTGTCCCCGCAGTTTGAAACCGCAAGCAGCCAGACTCAGTACAAGCAAAACAGCGATCAGGGTTCGCAATGTCGTCATGGGTAAGGCCTCTTCTGCTAAACAACGATATTGATCAGTTTTCCCGGCACGATGATGATTCTCTTGACAGGTCGGTCGGCTATACTCTTTTGTATATGCTCATCTTGTAGTGCTGTTCGTTCAACAGCAGCCCGGTCTGCTTCCCTGGCAATGCGTATCTGCCCGCGCAGCTTGCCATTGATCTGGACGACAATTTCAATTTCATCCTGAATCAATGCCTGATCATCTGCCTGCGGCCAGGGTTGATCGAGCAGTTCAGTACCGGGTCTCAGTTCACGCCACAATACATGGCAGATATGCGGAACGATGGGTGAAAGCAGCAGCACGATATTCTCCAATACTTCCTGCATCAGCTGGTATGCGGCCGGATGGGTACCCTGCACATCGGACAACTCGTTCATCAGCTCCATGATGGCCGCAATCGCGGTATTGAACGTGTGACGCCGTTCAAGATCATCTGTCACCTTGACGATCGTCTGATGCAACTGGCAATGCAAATCCCGCAGATCAGCCGGATATTCCTGATACGGTACCAGGGTAGTCGCAGCAGCTTCGCCATCCTGCTGTCTGTGCAGATAAACCTGTCGCCACAACCGCTTGAGAAAGCGGAAAGCACCTTCGACACCCGCATCCGACCATTCCAACGTTTGTGTCGGCGGGCTGGCAAACATCATGAACAGTCGCGCAGTATCTGCCCCGTATTGCTCGATGATTTCCTGCGGGTCGATCCCGTTGTTTTTCGATTTTGACATGGTACCGATACCGCCGGATTCAACCGGTTGGTTATCCGCCCGCAAAACGGCGCCGACTCTTTTTCCTTCTCCATCATGCTGCACATCCACTTCTACCGGATTGAAATACTGGATACGCCCGCTGCCGGTTTTACGGAAAAATATCTCGTTCAGCACCATGCCTTGTGTCAACAGATTGGCAAAGGGTTCATCGAACGACACCAGCCCCAGATCGCGCATGACCTTGCTCCAGAAACGCGAATACAGCAGGTGCAGAATGGCATGCTCGATCCCGCCGATGTACTGATCGACCGGCAGCCAGTAATTTGCCCGCAGGTCGGTCATGGCAGCAGATTGATCCGGACAGGCATAACGGATGAAATACCATGAGGAATCGACGAATGTATCCATGGTATCGGTTTCGCGGCGTGCCTGCCGCCCGCAATGTGGACAGGTACATTCATAGAATGAAGGTGTTTTTGCCAGCGGATTGCCCGAACCATCCGGTACCAGATCTTCCGGGAGTACAACAGGTAACTGGTCGTCTGCTACCGGTACTACACCGCAACTATCACAATGGATCAGTGGAATCGGACAGCCCCAGTAACGCTGACGTGAAATTCCCCAGTCGCGCAAACGATACCGCACCCGTTTCTCACCCAGCGCTTTCTGCCCCAGTTCCGCTGCAATTGCATCGATCGCTTCCAGTGATGTCAGATCTGAAAACCGGTCGGAATTGAACGTTACTCCATATTCGGTAAAGGCCTGAATGAGCGGTACGGATAGCTCGCCATTTTCTGGTCTGATGACCGGTTTGATCGGCAGAGAATGCTGGCGGGCAAAATCAAAATCACGTTCGTCATGCGCCGGGACCGCCATGACAGCGCCTTCACCGTAGCTCATCAGTACATAGTTGGCGACCCATACCGGCAGGCGCTCACCGGTCAGCGGATGCAGGACATACAACCCGGTCGCTCTCCCCTTTTTCTCCTGGACAGCCAACTCCGCTTCCATGGTGGCACCCTGCCGGCAGGATTCAATGAAAGCTGCCAGATCAGGCTGATTGTGTGCTGCATGTAAAGCAACCGGATGCTCTGCCGCAACCGCCACATAGGTCACTCCCATCAGCGTATCCGCCCGGGTAGTGAATACCTTAAGCGCTTGCGGCATGCCGGAAGCAGTATCCGGCGGGAATGTAATGTCCACACCAAAGCTTTTACCGATCCAGTTGGCCTGCATGGTTTTTACGCGCTCCGGCCAGCCTGGCAGTTTTTCCAGGTCAGCCAGCAATTCATCTGCGTAGCGGGTTATTGCCAGGTAATAACCCGGAATTTCCCGTTTTTCCACCACTGCACCGGTACGCCAGCCGCGTCCGTCAATCACCTGCTCGTTGGCCAGTACGGTCTGATCAACCGGATCCCAGTTGACCACCTGCGTTTTCTGATAGGCAATACCTTTTTCCAGCATGCGCAGAAACAGCCACTGATTCCAGCGGTAATACTGTGGATCGCAAGTGGCCAGTTCCCGCTGCCAGTCGATAGCAAACCCCAGACTTTGCAACTGGCTGCGCATGTAAGCGATATTGTCATAAGTCCATTTTGCGGGTGGCACTCCTTTCTGGATTGCAGCATTCTCGGCCGGCAATCCGAATGCATCCCAACCCATCGGCTGCATGACGTTATACCCCTGCATGCGGCGATAACGTGACAATACATCCCCGATCGTATAGTTGCGCACATGCCCCATATGCAGCTTACCGGAAGGATAAGGAAACATGGAAAGGCAGTAGTATTTTGGCCTGTCTGGAATCTCAGTCGCATTGAAAATGCCTGTTTCCTGCCAGCTTTGCCGGGCTTGTCGTTCTATTTCCTGGGGGTGGTATTTTTCTTGCATGGATAGATGATTTTCTGCCGGAATGATAAAACTGCGATTATACCTTCAAGGAACCTCTGATTAAGTTCTCCATGAGCCGCATTGCGGGCAAAATCGTGATGATCGCAAGAAGCGCGAAGAAGGTTGTAGCGTTGAAGGAGCAAGCCATTCAGATCTGACGGAAAGCTTCTGGTGAGGAATCTCTCGCTGCTGTGTGTTCTTCCTTCAAAAGATAGGGCTACCTTGCTTGCCATCGGTATAATCCACACCATGAAAACTGATGATTTCGATTTCCACCTTCCCGATGAGCTGATTGCACAGTTTCCGCTTGCAAACCGGGCAGACAGTCGGATGCTCTATGTGAACGGCAAGCACGCTGATTTGCGTGATGCCACTTTCAGAAATCTGCCTGATTACCTCAAACGAGGCGATGTCATCGTGCTCAACAATACCCGTGTCGTCAAAGCTCGCCTGTCAGGCGTCAAATCCACCGGTGGTAAAGTTGAAGTCATGGTCGAGCGCATCCTGGATACCCATCGGGCACGGGTACTGATCCGTGCCAGTCATGCGCCGGTGATCGGCTCCACACTGCTGCTGGAAGACAAGATAACCGCACAGGTGGAAGCACGCGAGCAGGATATTTACACCCTGTGCTTCATGCATTCGCAGCCGCTGATCGAATTGCTCGATCAATTTGGACATACGCCGTTGCCGCCCTATATCGGGCGCAATGCGACTGTTTCCGATGAACATCGCTATCAAACCGTTTTCGCACAGGAAAGCGGAGCCGTTGCAGCCCCTACTGCCGGCTTGCATTTTGATGAAACCATGTTGCAAACATTACGTACTCTGGGAGTGAAAATCGTCTACGTCACGCTGCATGTCGGAGCGGGAACCTTCCAGCCGGTACGCGTGCAAAATATCGATCAGCACGTCATGCATACCGAGCCATACCATATCCCGGCAGAAACGGTGGAAACCATCCAGGCATGCAAATCTGCCGGTGGCAGCGTACTTGCCGTGGGCACCACCAGTCTGCGCGCACTGGAGGCCTGCATGCTGGCTAACGATGGAACACTGGTCGCCGGTGCTGGTGAAACCAATTTGTTCATCACCCCTGGTTTCCGTTTTCGCATTGTGGATCGATTGCTGACCAATTTTCATCTGCCTCGTTCCACGTTACTGATGCTGGTATCGGCTTTCGCCGGAATGAAAATCATCCGCCATGCCTACCGGCATGCCATCGACAATCATTATCGTTTTTTCAGTTACGGTGACGCCATGCTGATCGACAGCCAGCCATGAAATTTCAACTCCACTGCCGTGATCATGAAGCCCGCCGGGGAACACTGACACTTGCCCATGGCACGGTGGAAACTCCAGCCTTCATGCCGGTCGGTACCTATGGTGCAGTCAAAGGATTATCCCCGGATGAACTGCACACTCTGAGTGCCGGAATCATTCTGGGTAACACCTTCCATTTATGGCTGCGTCCCGGTCTGGAAGTGATCGGAGCACATGGGGGATTGCACCGGTTCATGAACTGGGACGGACCGATCCTGACAGATTCGGGTGGATTCCAGGTATTCAGCCTGGGGGCACTGCGCAAAATCTGTGAAGAAGGTGTGCGTTTCCGTTCACCGGTCAACGGGGATACCTGTTTTCTGACACCGGAAGAATCCATGCGGATCCAGCAGGTACTGAATTCGGATATCGTCATGATATTCGACGAATGTACTCCCTATCCGGTCGATATGCAGATTGCTGAATCTTCCATGCAACTGAGCCTGCGCTGGGCTGAACGTTCAAAAGCAGCCCATGCCGGTAACCCGAATGCACTGTTCGGTATCGTGCAGGGAGGCATGTATGAATCACTGCGCGATCGTTCCGCGGCCGGACTGTGTGCCATCGGTTTCGACGGCTACGCCATCGGCGGATTATCCGTGGGTGAACCCAAAGCAGACATGCAGCGCATCCTCAGACACACTGCACCACAACTGCCTGCAGACAAACCACGCTACCTGATGGGCGTGGGAACACCCGAGGATATCGTCCACGCTGTAGCGCAGGGTATCGATCTGTTCGACTGTGTGCTGCCCACCCGCAATGCACGCAATGGCTGGCTTTACACCAGCCAGGGTATTCTCAAGCTGCGCAACAGCCGCTACCGGCTGGATACCTCGCCACCGGATGAACACTGTGATTGTTATACCTGCCGTCATTTCACACGTGCTTATCTGCACCATCTGCAGCGTACCGGCGAAATGCTGGGTGCCCGGCTCAACTCGCTGCACAACCTGCATTACTACCAGCGGCTCATGGCAAATATTCGTAAAGCAATCGAAACCGGTCAGTTTGAACAGTTTGCACGCAAATTTTCTGGTCAGGACTTCATGCTAAAATGTGCTTCAGTTTAATTCGCATCCATACCCAATCGAAGGAGAAGATCATATGCTCATAACAGAAGCTTTTGCCCAGACTGCCAATGGTGCAGCTCAAACTTCCGACCCCACCCTGATGAGCTTTCTGCCCATGATTGGTATTCTGGTCATTTTCTATTTTCTGCTGATCCGTCCGCAGACAAAACGAGCTAAAGAACAGAAAGAAATGCAGAATGGGTTACAGAAGGGAGATGAAATCGTCATCAGTGGCGGTGAACTGGGACGAGTCGTCAGCGCTGGCGATAGCTACATCACCATGGAAATTGCAACCGGTGTCGAGATCATCGTTCTCAAATCCTCCGTTCAGACACTGTTACCCAAAGGAACGCTGAAAAGTGTCGAAACCGGTAAAAGCAATCGGGCACTGAAAAACAGCAGACAGAAAGCCGGCGAATCCCGTCAGGATGAACCCGAAGATAACGTAACGGAAACCAGTGAAGTTGAATCTTCCTCAGCACCCTCCAAACAGGATAGCGAAAAAAATTAGTTTAGCGGCATATCCAGTCTCTATGAGATTGCAGCAGCATTTCCGCCCTTTTTTCTTCTGAAACACTGGTTATCATGAATCGCTACCCCCTCTGGAAATATATCGTCATCGCCGTTTCAATACTGCTTGGATTGCTGTATACCCTGCCCAACTTTTTTGGTGAATCTCCCGCCGTCCAGATTTCACCCTTGCGGGCCGGCATTCAAACCGATATGGCCCTTCTGCAGCGTGCTGAACAAGTACTCAAACAGCATGGTCTCCCCTACAACGGAACGATACTCGAATCCACCGGAATCAAGATCCGGTTTTCCGATACCGATACCCAAATCAAAGCGCGGGATATTCTGGACGCCGAAGTGGGTAGTGATTACATCGTTGCCTTAAACCTGCTGCCGAATTCCCCTCAGTGGATGCGTCATATTGGTGCGCTGCCCATGTATCTGGGCCTCGATCTGCGGGGAGGTGTCCACTTTATGCTGCAGGTGGATATGGCAGGAGCATTGACTAAGGCACTCGACCGTTACAACGCCGATCTGCGCAGCACTTTGCGCGAACAGAGAATTCCTTCAGCTGGTATCGACCGGGATCGTTCAAAAATAATCATCAAATTCCGCGATGAACAGGCACGTGAGAAAGCGATTTCTGAACTGGGAAGAACCTTTGAAGATCTCACTTTTCGGTCGGAAGACATCAACGAAGAGCGGCGTCTGGTTGCCTCGATCAAACCTGAAGCACTGGTACGCATGCAAAACACCGCAGTTCAGCGCAATATCACCACTCTGCGCAACCGGGTGAACGAGCTGGGCGTGGCAGAGCCGATCATCCAGCAGGCAGGCGCCGACCGGGTGATCGTGCAGTTGCCGGGTGTGCAGGATACCGCCAAGGCCAAGGATATTCTGGGCAGAACCGCCACACTGGAAGTACGCATGGTCGATGAGGACGGCGATATCGATGCCGCATTGCGCGGATCAGTACCTTCCGGGACTGAACTGCTTTCCGAGCGTGGAGGAGGACATCTGCTGGTCAAAAAACAGGTATTGCTCACCGGTGATCGCATCACCGATGCTCAACCTGGTTTCGATCAGGACAGACAGGCCGCCGTCCACGTTACCCTGGATAACAACGGTTCACGAATTTTCAAGCAGCTGACGCGTAATAACGTGGGTAAGCGTATGGCTATCCTGCTGGTGGAGAAAAATGTGACTGAAGTCGTCACCGCTCCGGTCATCCGGGAGGAAATCGGTGGTGGGCGTGTACAGATCAGCGGACAGATGAACAGTATCGAAGCACGTGACGTAGCCTTGCTGTTACGCGCCGGTGCTCTGGCTGCGCCCATGGAAATCATCGAGGAGCGTACCGTCGGTCCAAGTCTCGGAGCCGAAAACATAGAAAGAGGATTCAATTCGACTCTGTACGGCTTCCTGATCGTATCCGTATTCATCATGATTTATTACTCGGCTATCGGTGTCATCTCTGTCGTGGCACTCGCTACCAACCTGTTGTTTCTGATCGGATTGCTTTCGATCTTACAAGCAACATTGACGCTCCCCGGAATGGCCGGAATGGCGCTGACCGTGGGTATGGCAATCGATGCCAACGTACTGATCAATGAACGGATCCGCGATGAATTACGACATGGCGCCACACCACAGGCTGCTATCCATGCCGGGTATGAGCGTGCATGGGATGCAATTATCGATACGAACCTCACCACATTACTCGCTGGCCTCGGTCTGATGATGTTTGGCAGTGGACCGATAAAAGGCTTCGCCGTTGTATTATGTCTGGGAATTTTGACTACACTCTTCAGCGCTGTCACCGTTTCGCGCGCAATGGTCAATCTGTTTTACGGAAATCGTAAACTGACGCATGTCCCGATCGGAGCCATCAAAATGCTGAAAAAAAGCAGCAGCAAACGTTAAATATTTACTGAAACCGGATAATCATGGATTTTTTCAGATTCGAACGCGATATTCCTTTTACCCGCTGGGGAAAGTTTTCAATGACTTTCTCCCTGATTATCTCCATCCTGGCGATTTATTCCCTTGCCACAAAAGGGCTGAATCTCGCAGTAGATTTTACCGGCGGTACTGTGATGGAAATCAGCTACCAGCAGCCTGCCGATCTCGATAAGACGCGTAAAATCCTTGCTGGCATCGGAATGTCTGATGCAATCGTACAGAATTTCGGAACATCCCGTGACGTCATGATCAGGCTTCCCGTCAAGCTGGAACACGTCGGGGGCAATCTATCCGAAACGGTCATGACTGCACTCAAAGCGGATGACCCCTCAGTTGAAATGAAGCGGGTAGAGTTCGTGGGTCCGCAAGTGGGTGACGAACTGCTGGAAAACGGCCTGCTGGCGATGCTGTTTGTTTCCATTGGTATCGTCGCCTATCTGGCTGTCCGATTCGAATGGAAGTTCGGCGTCTCCTGTATCATAGCCAATCTGCATGATGTGTTGACTATCTTAGGCTGTTTCTCCTTTTTTCAATGGGAATTCGATCTGACCGTTCTGGCTGCCGTGCTCGCGATACTGGGTTACTCCGTCAATGAATCCGTCGTGATCTCCGACCGGATCCGGGAAAATTTCCGCAAACTGCGCAAGGCAACCGTAACGAAAATCATCGATAATGCCATCACTGAAACCATGTCACGCACGATCATCACACATGGCAGTACACAAATGGTCGTTATTTCCATGCTCCTGTTCGGAGGAGAAGCGCTGCACAACTTTGCGCTGGCACTGACCATCGGTATTCTATTCGGCATTTACTCATCGATCATGATTGCCAGCCCGATACTGCTATTACTGGGTACCAAACGGGAAGATCTGGTCAAACCCGAACGCAAACCGCAAGAAGAAGCCTTACCATAAAGCTGTTTTTGTGGGCTTTCCAGTTGAATGATTTTTTTGTATTCATAGGATGACATCCGTGGCAGGACTCAATCCACAAACGCCTGTTCCGACAGAATTGAAACTGCACCGTAAATCCGGTGTACTAAGCGTGGCCTTCAACGATGGCAAGGCATTCAACTTTCCGTGTGAATTTTTGCGTGTCTACTCACCTTCTGCTGAAGTTCGCGGCCATGAGCCCGGCCAGGAAATTCTACAGACCGGCAAGAAAAATGTAACCATAACCCATATCGAACCGATTGGCCGCTATGCTGTCAGGCTGGATTTCTCTGATGGTCATAATACCGGGCTATATTCCTGGGATTTGCTCTATGATTACGGACTGAATCAGGAAACCATGTGGCAGGATTACCTGCAGCGATTGCAGGCTGCCAGTGGCAGTCGCGAAACAGGATAATCCTGTTGCCCAGACATCGATCAACCACTCAGTACAACACACCTCCAGAATGACGAATTCCACACACTTTGGTTTCGCAACCGTCTCGGAAACGGAAAAAGCCCGCAAGGTTGCGGAAGTGTTTCACTCTGTAGCAGCACGCTACAATCTGATGAACGATCTCATGTCCATGGGATTGCACCGCTTGTGGAAGCGGTTTGCGATCGATGTCAGCGGTGCCAAACCCGGGGATAAAGTGCTCGATATCGCAGGTGGAACTGCTGATCTGACCCGGCTTTTTCTTGAAAAAACAGGTAGCACAGGCGAAGTCTGGTTGACAGATATCAATAACTCCATGCTGTCGATCGGTCGTGATCGTATGCTGAATGACGGCAAAAGCGTACCGGTTGCACAATGCGATGCTGAAAAGCTACCCTTTCCGGATAATTATTTTGATCGGGTGTGTGTCGCTTTCGGTTTGAGAAACATGACGCATAAAGATGCGGCTCTTCGGGAAATGTGGCGAGTACTGTCCCCGGGAGGATCACTCATCGTACTGGAATTTTCCAAGGTATGGAAACCCTTGCAGCCTCTATATGACACTTATTCGTTCAAGGCGCTACCCTTCATGGGAAAAATCGTTGCCCGTGACGATACCAGCTACCGCTACCTTGCCGAATCCATCCGTATGCACCCTTCTCAGGAAGAGCTGAAACAGCTCATGCAGCAGGCTGGTTTTGAACGAGTCGAGTATTTCAATCTCACTGCGGGAGTCGTTGCACTCCATCGCGGCTATAAATTCTAAATCGTGCGCTCCTACAACTTGCCGGACAGCCTTCTCCCACAAATCAGGATCCGGCAGGCAACGCGGATCCTATAGCAGTCCGTCAGCCTTGCGCTTTGCTAGCAGACAGATCAGATCACAGGCGATATGGGCTGCCGCAAGCGCCGTTATCTGACTGTGATCATAGGGAGGTGATACTTCTACGATATCCATGCCGATCAGGTTGATTGTCGTAAGGCCACGAATGATTGCCAGTGCCTGGGCAGTAGATAATCCTCCACAAACCGGCGTACCGGTACCTGGTGCATAGGCTGGATCAAGACAGTCGATATCAAAAGTAAGATATGCCGGTTGAGTTCCGACGATACGCTCGATTTCTGCAACGACCGCATCCGTGCCCTGCCGGTGTATCCGATCGGCATCCAGAATGTTGATCCCCATGAAATCGTCATTCCAGGTGCGAATACCGATCTGAACGGAGCGTTTGACGTCGATCAGACCCTCCCGCACCGCTTTGTAAAACATGGAGCCATGGTTCAGTGAAGCGAGTGAATCATCCGGCCAGGTATCACAATGCGCATCGAAGTGAATCAACGACAGCGGAGTACCTGTCTTTTCCACATGCGCCTGCAGCAACGGATAGGAAATCGAGTGATCACCGCCGAATGTCAGCATACGTGCGCCAGAGGCCAGAATATGCCGTGCATGGTCAACAATCGCACCATGGATCGTCAGCGGGTTATGCACGTCGAGAAAACAATCGCCAGAATCGATCACGGCAAGATGTTCGAATGGATCGAATCCCCACGGATAAGGCTTTAACGAAGCAACTTCGGCAGAAGCCTGACGAATCCCCAGCGGGCCAAAACGTGCACCGGAACGATAAGACACCGCCAGATCCAGTGGAATACCACTGATTACCAGTTCAGCACCCGTCAGGTCTTTGCGGAAATTGCAGCGCATAAAAGAAAGCATGCCCGAGAAGGTCGGTTCACGCAGCATGCCATAAGGTGTTTTACGCGCTATCGCACCATCGATTCTGATCTGATCATCATCCGACATGATGCAGCTCCGTTCTCATTTCAAATTTTCCATTGGATTCCAAAAGCGGGAAACAGCCTTGCAGAATCTGACAGATTGAAAATAATCTCATCCTTCCTGAACGGAATCATTGCGTCCATTGCGGATACTATCCAGAATCAACAGGAATGCACCGCAAAATATGGCTGAATCAGCCAGATTGAATGCCGGCCAATGATAACCGTTCAAATGGAAATCCAGAAAATCAACGACATGCCCAAGCATGATACGATCCCAGAGATTGCCCAGTGCCCCTCCCAGAATAAGGCTCAGCGCGAAGCAGAACAGCCGGTTGGCCGTATTCTTATACAGCAGATAAACAATCAGGACAGATACGAGAACAGCGATGGTACTCAAGAACCATCGCTGCCACCCGGAAGCATCACTCAGGAAACTGAAGGCAGCACCGGCATTATAGGTAAGTACGAGATTGAAAAATTCCGTAATCATAATCTGCTGACCATATGTCAGATTGAGCTCCACCCAGCGCTTGGTGAGCAGATCCATCACCAGAATGATTACCGCCAGAGTCAGGCTGAAATAAAGTTTCATCGTACGCCCTTCTATATTTTTTCGATGAGTGTTCCCGGGTAATCAGGCAAAACGACGATATTCACCGGAACCTGCCAAATTGCTTACACAACGGCTGCACAGCGAAGAATGTTCGGGAACTGACCCCACATCCTGCCGATAATGCCAGCAACGTTCACATTTCATATGCGGACTGGCTGTCACCCGGATAACTTCCCCAGCCGCATCATCCACACGCTGCAAATGAACCTCGGACGTAATCAGTACGAACCGGAGATCATCTCCCAGTGAGTCGAGCAATGCGAAATCTTCACCCGCTGCATGGATTTCAACGATGGCAGCCAGTGAAGAGCCGATTTCACCCTGGATACGCGCATCTTCGAGCTGTTTCAGCACCCTGGCACGCAGTTCACGCAGCCGCTGCCAGCGCGGTATCAATATCTGTGCATCGGACAGTATTTTCGATTGATCGGGAAAGCAATGCCAGGTATGCAGAAATACGCTGTCTTCTGCTGATTCACCCAGCTCCTGCCAGACTTCTTCTGCGGTGAAGCTCAGCACGGGTGCAAACAGACGTACCAGACTGTGCACGATATGATAGAGCGCATTCTGAGCCGAACGCCGCGGAATTCCATTTGCCATCGAGGTATAAAGGCGATCCTTGAGAATATCCAGATAGAACCCGCCCAGATCTTCGGAACAGAAATGGTGCAACCGGGCAACTGCCTGATGAAACTCGTAACGCTCGTAAAACCCAAGCAGATCATTTTGTAATGCTGCTGTATAAGCGAGCATGTAGCGATCGATTTCCACCCATTCTGCCGGTGGTAATGCATCCGCAGCAGGATTGAAATCTGCCAGATTAGCCAGCAGAAAGCGCAAGGTATTGCGAATACGCCGGTAGGTTTCGACTGTACGCTTGAGAATTTCATCGGAGATGGACAATTCACCGGAATAATCCGTAGAAGCTACCCAGAGCCGCAAAATATCGGCACCGAGTGTATCGGCAATTTTCTGCGGGGCGATGACGTTACCCTTCGATTTGCTCATTTTGTAGCCCTGCCCGTCTACCACGAAACCATGTGTGAGCAAAGCGGTATAAGGCGCACACCCATTGATCGCACACCCCGTCAGCAGTGATGACTGGAACCAGCCACGATGCTGATCGGAACCTTCCAGATAAAGATCGGCCGGATGCCGCAACTGTATGTTCTGCTTCAATACGGTCTCATGAGTGGTACCGGAATCAAACCAGACATCGAGCGTATCCGTCAGTTTCTGGTAATGCTGTGCTTCCTCTCCCAACAATTCGGTCGCATCGAGGCTGAACCATGCCTCGATCCCCTGTTGTTCGACCAAGCCGGCCACCTTCTCCAACAGCTCAGGTGTACGCGGATGCAGTGTATGGGCTTCCTTATGGATAAAAAAAGTCATTGGAACGCCCCAGTTACGCTGGCGTGAAATACACCAGTCAGGCCGGTTTCCGATCATGGCTTCCAGCCGCGCCCTGCCCCACTCCGGATAAAAGCGCGTAAGCTCCACCGCACGAAGAGCGAGATCCCGCAGCGATTCCCCGAAAGATTGTGATTCAGCAGTCTGCCGCTGCATGCCAATGAACCATTGGGGTGTTGCGCGAAAAATGATCGGGGTTTTATGTCGCCAGCAATGAGGGTAGCTATGCTCGATCTCTTCGGCATGCAGCAGATGTCCACTACTGCGCAAGGTATCGATCACAACATCATTGGCCTTCCACACGAACATTCCCCCGACCAGTGAAATCTGTTCTGAGAATTTACCGTCGCCTTTGACCGGGCTGTCACTGGGCAGGCCATACTGCTGACCAATGAAGTAATCATCCAGCCCGTGAGCCGGTGCGGTATGGACGAGGCCAGTACCCGCCTCCAGTGTCACATGTCGTCCGCAGATCACTTTGACGATACGATCAGCAAAAGGATGTTGCAAGGATAGCCCTTCCAGTGCCAGGCCTTTGCAAGTCGCTACTACCTGCCCTTCGAGCTGGTAACGGGTAAGACAGGCACTCGTCAGCTCGGAAGCCAACAGCAACCAGCCGTGGGAAGTGCTGACCAGACTGTAATCGAACTCGGGATGCACACATACCGCCTGATTGGCCGGGAGCGTCCATGGCGTCGTCGTCCAGATCACGGCAAAAATACGGGTACCCGCCGGAATTTCTGCTGCCATGACGCCGGCAAGCGGATGACAGACATCCTTTCGCCCGATTATTTCAAACCCGACATCGATCGCGGGCGAGCGCTTGTTTTCATATTCCACCTCGGCTTCCGCCAAGGCCGAGCCACAGTCGATACACCAGTTGACCGGTTTCTGTCCCTGATAAAGGTGGCCATTGCGAAAAATTTTCCCGAGTGCACGGATGATACCTGCCTCGATCGCATAATTCATCGTGAGATAGGGGTGCTCCCAGTCACCCAGGACTCCCAGCCGCATGAAATCAGCCTTCTGTCGATCTACCTGTTCCTGCGCAAAGGCCCGGCACAATTTGCGCACCTGATCAGCCGGCAGGTGCTTGCCATATTTTTTTTCAATCTGATGCTCGATTGGCAGACCATGACAATCCCAGCCCGGAACATACGGTGCATCAAAGCCCGACAGCGTTTTACTCTTGATGATGATGTCCTTGAGGATTTTATTGACGGCATGGCCGATATGAATGTCACCATTGGCATAGGGCGGGCCATCATGCAGAATGAACTTCGGCCGTCCCTGGCTGATTGCACGGATTTTCCGGTAAAGATTTCTTTCCTGCCAGGCTTTGAGCATGGCGGGTTCGCGCCGAGCCAGATCTCCGCGCATGGGGAAAGATGTATCCAGCAGATTGAGTGTTTTCTTGTAATCGATCGTCATTTCAGCAATCCAGGCAGATCGTTTGATGCATGGCAGCATCCGTTCGGGAGAAATAGGCTTTGGCGCGATCCACGTCCTGTTCTATTTGTTTTACGAGTGTTTCCATATCAGGAAATTTTTCTTCATCTCTGAGTTTTTGTAAAAAATCGACTCGCAAATGCTGTCCATAGATCTGTTCATCAAAATCAAACAAATGTACTTCCAGCAGCGGTTGTGCGTGTTCGAAAACAGTTGGCCGGACACCCACACTGGCTACTCCCCGGATTCGCCGTGTATGGCCTGAATCATTACACCAGTTTGCTTCCACCACGAAAATACCACTTAGCGGAAGATGATGATGCTTCAACCATATGTTGGCCGTCGGAAAACCCAGTTTTTTGCCCAGTTTGATGCCATCCACCACCCGCCCGCTGATGCTGTAAGGGCGCCCCAGGAAGTCTGCAGCCAGATCGAGGTTGCCCGATGCCAGGGCATCGCGCACTGCTGTACTTGATACCCTCAATTCATCCACAGTAACGGAGGACATGACCTCCAGCTCATCTGGCTCCGAAAAGAACTTTCTCAGCAAGGTAAGATCTCCCGAACGCCGGGCACCAAAACGAAAATCCTCTCCTATCAGCAGCCAGCGGACATTCATTTCCTGCAGCAGAATACGTGTGATGAACGATTCCGCACTGATTCCGGCAAATTCATGGTCGAAACGACAGATCTGCGTACGACTCACGCCATAACCCGCCAGCAGTTCCAGTTTCTCACGCAAATCCGTCAACCGCGCCGGAGCCTGCTCGGGCATCAGACGCTCTCGCGGATGCGGTTCAAACGTCATGACACATGATGCAATTCCTAAACGACCGGCAACCCGTTTCAGGCGGGCGATCATTGCCTGATGGCCAAGATGCACACCGTCGAAATTGCCTATGGTCAGAGCAACAGGCTCTCCCCTATGGACCACCGACCGCCGGGTTATACGCATACTATCGAACCAGGCATCAGCCAGCCGGAAATATAATCCGGCCGCAGACCTGCCTCATGACGACCGATGACTCACGCATGACTGCAGGTAGCGTGGATCCATTGCTTTTTATACTTCGGAAGTATTGAAATCAGCCGGTTCACGATGCGGGAAATGGCTCATCTGATAGCCCATCCAGAGGCGTCCGGCAATAAATTCTGCGACGGTATCTGCATGTTGCTTCAGTAGCGGGTTGCCCAGTTCGAGCGTCGTTTGCCGGAAAAGCTGCAACCAGCGCTTGAAAAGTGTTTCATTCAGTTCCGGCAGGGCAATGTGTTTAGGCATGGGGGCACCACGAAAACGGCTGGTACCACGCAATTGGGCTGACCAGAAATTGGTCATTTGTACGAAATGCGCATCCCAGTCGATCACATGTTCTTCGAAAATAGGACCTAATGCGGCATCTTTTCTCGCTTTGGCATAAAATTCATGTACCAGTTTTGAAACTTCTTCTTCGGTGTACAGATCGGGACTGGGCTCAGGTATGGGACGGGGTATCATGGCTCTGTATTAAATATATTCGTATGGGTTAAAGTGTATGTGTACCGGAATGACTCAAGTCATAATCCAGCTGTTTGCAACATCAATTTTCTCATATTTGCAATACTCCTTCGAGTCTCTTTGCACAAGGTCTGAATGTTGTTCGAAACCAGTCGATCACTCATGAAAAAAATCCGGTTACAGGTTATCTGTGCAAGCTACTCTCTTGTATCGACCGGCCTGTTGTTACTGAGCCTGATATTGTCCGGTTGTACCGATATCTGGAATAATCCTTATCCGGCCGCGGATTCCGGTAAAAATATTCTTTATAATGTTTTTGCTGAACGCCCAAAACATCTCGATCCGGTGCAATCATACAGTTCGAATGAAATTCAGCTCACTTCTCAGATCTATCAGCCACCGCTGCAATATCACTTTCTGAAACGTCCTCTTACCCTGATTCCGCAAACTGCCAGCAGGATGCCCACGGTAAGCTACTTCGACAGCAACGATACCCGGCTACCCGCCAATTCAGCAGATACTCGTATTGCCTACTCTGTTTATGAAATTTCGATCAGGCCCGGTATTTTCTACCAGCCTCATCCGGCCTTCGCCAGAGATGAAAAAGACAACCTGCGCTATCATGAACTAACCGTACAAGATATACAGCCCATTCACAAAATCAGTGACTTTGAACATACAGGTACCCGTAAACTGGTAGCCGACGACTATATCTACCAGATCAAACGACTTGCCCACCCCGGGCTGCACTCACCGATATTCGGTTTGATGGCGGATTACATTACAGGACTGCGCGAATATGCGAATACCCTGAGAGATCAAGCCAGGACCCGACCTGGAAACAGCTTTCTGGATTTGCGCGACTTTCCTCTGACAGGTGTGGAGCGAGTGGATGATTACACCTATCGCATCCGAATCAAAGGAAAATATCCTCAGTTTATCTACTGGCTGACCATGGCATTTTTTGCACCGATTCCATGGGAAGCAGATCATTTCTTCTCACAACCCGGTATGGCCGAGAAAAATTTCTCACTCGACTGGTATCCGGTGGGAACCGGTCCGTACATGCTGGCCGAAAATAACCCGAACCGGATCATGGTGCTGGAGCGCAACCCCAATTTTCAGGGGGAATATTACCCGGATGAGGGCATGCCGGAAGATATACAAAAAGGCTTACTGCGTGATGCCGGGAAACCGTTGCCATTCATCGATAAAATCGTGTACAGCCGTGAAAGGGAAAGTATCCCTTACTGGAATAAATTCCTGCAGGGATACTACGATGCATCCATCATTGGCTCGGACAGTTTCGATCAGGCGGTACAGATAACCGGTCAGGGTGAGGCCACGATCACCGACGAAATGGAAGCACAAGGTATTCGCCTTGGAACGGCTGTCGCTCCATCGACATATTACATGGGGTTCAATATGCTCGATCCGGTAGTGGGTGGCCGCACCGAAGTGGAAAAGGCTGCAGCACGCAAGCTGCGCCAGGCTATTTCCATTGCCGTAAATTACGAGGAATACCTGTCCATATTTGCAAACGAGCGCGGTATTGCTGCACAAGGCCCGATCCCTCCCGGAATCGAGGGCTATCATGAAGGCAAGGAAGGGATGAATCCGATCGTTTATGAATGGCATAACGGCGAAATCCGGCGCAAGTCGATCAAACAGGCGCAGGCATTACTCGCTGAAGCAGGCTATCCTGATGGTATCAGTCGCAAGACCGGTAAACCGCTGGTGCTGTATTACGATGTCACTGCACGCAGCGCAGACGATAGATCCATCCTCGACTGGATGCGAATGCAATTCCGCAAACTCAATATCCAGCTGGTCGTGCGCAGCACTGACTACAACCGCTTCCAGGACAAGATACGCAAGGGAAATGCACAGATTTTTGAATGGGGCTGGAACGCGGATTATCCTGACCCGGAGAATTTTCTGTTTCTGTTATATGGCCCACAACGCAAAGTGGGCAACAGTGGCGAAAACGCAGCGAACTATGACAACGCCGAATACAACCACCTGTTCGAACAGATGAAAGACATGGAACACGGCCCGCAGCGTGTACGGATCATTGACAGAATGATCACCATTCTGCGGGAAGATGCCCCCTGGCTGTGGGGCTACCACCCGAAGGAATTTGCCTTGTACCATGCCTGGTATCAGAATGTGAAACCCAACAGAATGGCGTATAACACGCTCAAATATTATCGGATCGATCCTGCGTTACGCGATCAGAAACGAAACGAATGGAATAAACCCGTACTATGGCCGATCGGCGCGGGTACGGCCCTGCTGGTCATCATTCTCTTGCCGGCATGGGTTGCATATCGCCGCAAACAGCAACAGCAGAGTATTACTGAACAGGCAACCTGATCCAATTTTATGCATTTATGCTAAATTACATCATCCGTCGGGTACTTTACGCACTTCCGATTCTCATCGGTGTCAATCTCATCACATTTGCACTCTTCTTTGTGGTCAATACCCCTGATGATATGGCACGCATGCATCTTGGCACGAAGCACGTCACGGAAGAGGCCATCTGGAAATGGAAAGAAGAGCACGGCTACAACAAACCTCTGCTCTATAACGAGGCAGCTCACGGGTTCGAAAAATTTACTGATACTATTTTTTTTGAAAAATCAGTCTCGATGTTTGCATTCGATTTTGGTCGTGCCGATGACGGCCGTGATATTGCTTACGAGATCCAGTCACGCATGTGGCCCAGCCTGGCGATTGCATTACCTGTATTTCTGCTGGGTCTGCTGACCTATATCACGTTTGCTCTGGTGATGATTTTCTTTCGCGCCACCTACGTCGATTTCTGGGGTGTCATCCTGTGCGTGATGCTCATGTCCATTTCCAGCCTGTTTTATATTATCGGCGGCCAGTTCCTGATCAGTAAGTTGTGGCATCTGGTTCCCATCTCCGGCTACGGCAACGGACTGGATATCGGCCGGTTTCTGCTGCTTCCGGTCATTATCGGTGTGGTCAGCAGTGCCGGTGCCAACACACGCTGGTACCGCACCCTTTTTCTGGAAGAGATCAATAAGGAATATGTGCGCACGGCCCGAGCCAAAGGATTGGCGGAAAGCGTAGTACTGTTCAGACATGTACTCAAGAACGCGATGATTCCCATATTGACCGGCACCGTCGTCGTCATTCCGCTGCTGTTTCTCGGCGGACTGATTACAGAATCGTTCTTTGGCATTCCAGGGCTGGGCAGTTATACCATCGATGCCATTCAATCACAGGATTTTTCGGTGGTACGTGCCATGGTATTTCTGGGTTCGTTGCTGTATATCGCCGGGCTGGTGCTGACCGATATTTCCTACACTCTGGCAGATCCGAGAGTGCGACTGGAATGATCATCCGTTTCTGCAACCAGCCTGCCTTTCCCGAGCACAATCGGATACTGCTCCTTGCCCCAGTGCACCATTCTGTGATCAAGCATTCGGACAATATGGATTTTTCATCGCTTCATTCGAGGTCTGGCCTGTTTTGAAACCGGTTCTGTACAGTATAAAAAGCAAGATCGTGATTTTTGCCGTGATTGCCACCCTGCTGCCCACGGCCGGTCTCGGTTTGTTGTCATTCAAGCAGAATGAAGCACTGATCATCGATAGTGTTACCCGCGAATTACGCGTACTTGCGGATAACGTCAACCGCCAGCTCAATCTCTGGATGGATGAGAACACACTTACCATCCGCGCATTATCAACATCCAACCCTGTCATCGAAGGACTGACTATCCTGAAAAAGCAAACGGGCAATACGCACGGAAATACGGCGAAACAGACACAATCCGTTATGTCCGGTTACTTGACTGCGGTACGAGATAAACTGGATGACGTACTGGAGCTGACCGTTTTCGACAGTACCCGGAAAATCGTGGCAAGCAGCGCTAGTACCCCTGAGGTGCTCGAATCTCCCGAGCGCTGGACGCATGCCTCTCTTACCAGAGGATCCATTGCCATTACCCCTTGCTGGAATGATCGTTACGATACCGCGACGTTCAGTGTCATTTATCCGGTCCTCTCCTATGACAGTCAGCTCATCGGCGCTATCGCAGCTACGCTGGATTTGGGAATATTCAGAAATAAGCTGATGGAAACCAGAAAATTCTCATCGGGCGAAATCACCCTGCTGGACCAGAATAGCAGAGTATTACTGAGCAGCGCTTCTGGCATCGATCATCTGGCAATACCGAATCCGCATTATCTGGAATCGATGCAGATACTTGAAGAATCGATCACACATGATGGATTATCTTACCCCAAAGCAATCGGCCTGCTGTATGCATCGGAGAACGTTCCGGTAACGATTCTGGTGGAACAGGATCAAAGTGCCATACAGGCTTCGTGGATGAAATTGCGTAACCGTTTTCTTGAATTCGTCACAATCCTGATCGTCATCGTAACTCTGGTGGCTTTGTATATGGGGCATTCTATCGTCACCCCTCTGAAACAGCTGATCAGTGCAGTCAGGGGAATTGTAGAGGGAAATCTGGATATTTATCTGCCGGTCAAACGCAAGGATGAAGTCGGGCAACTGACGACCATCTTTAATCAGATGACTGACGCCCTGCGTAACAAACATACGGAGATCATGGCCGTCAATCAGGCCATGCAGCAGCAAAATCAGCTCCTGCAAAAACTTTCGATCACGGATGGTCTGACGGGCCTGTACAACCGGGCAAAACTCAATACCATCCTGATCGAACAGCTTGCCAGATTCAAACGCAACGACCGTACCTTCTGCCTGCTGATGATTGACGTGGATCATTTCAAAACCATAAATGATAAACTTGGCCATATCACAGGCGATAAGATTCTGATCACGGTAGCTTCTGCCCTGCTGAAATCGATCAGAACGATAGATTACGCTGCACGCTACGGTGGTGACGAATTCATGGCCATCCTGACCGAAACCAACTCCAGTGCTGCAATCAAAACAGCAGAACGGATCCGCTCCGAAGTAAGTGCTGCCTGCTCTGCACTCGAAGAACACCCGATCCAAATCACCCTGAGTATTGGCATTACCCAGAGCCACCATGACGATATCACCCCGGGTGATCTGATTGCACGCGCAGATGTGGCACTGTATGAAGCCAAGAAACGGGGGCGCAACCGGGTGTACTGCGTTGATGTAGTGCACACTGATACATGAGGCTGCCATCGATTCCAGCGTAACTTACTCTATCCGGATACAACAAATGGAATATAAGGATTACTATCAGATCATTGGTGTCCCGCGAGATGCGACTCAAGATGACATCAAACGTACTTATCGCAAGCTGGCACGCAAATACCACCCCGATGTCAGCAAGGAGCCGGAGGCTGAGGCCCGTTTCAAGGAAATCGGCGAGGCCTATGAAGTGCTCAAGGATCCGGAGAAGCGAACGACTTACGATCGACTGGGAACCCGCTGGAAAAATGGACAGGAATTTCAGCCCCCACCAGGATGGGATCAGGGATTTGAATTTCATGGTGGTGGATTCACTGAGGCTGCTTCTCAATTCAGCAGTTTTTTTGAATCATTATTCGGACGAAACCAGCAAAGCCATCGTTATCATGATCGGGAGTTCAATTTGCGTGGTGAAGATTCCCATGCACGAATTTCGATAGCCCTGGAGGATTCTTTTCAAGGAGGCACCCGCAGTTTGACCTTGCAACATACAGAACCCGGTCAGGATGGACGACCTCTGATCAAAGAACGCACATTGAAAGTCCGGATACCCAAAGGCATTCAGCAAGGACAGCATATCCGGCTGGCCGGCCAGGGAAGCTCCGGAACCGGAGGAGGCAAAGCCGGTGATCTTTATCTTGAAATCGTATTCAAGCCACATCCTCTATTCAGAGTGGAAGGTAAGGATATTTTTCTGGATCTGCCTGTAGCCCCTTGGGAAGCGGCGTTGGGTGCCACAGTCGCGATCCCTACCCCGGTAGGAACAGTGGATCTTAAAATCCCTGCCGGCTCCCGGTCGGGACAAAAACTGCGCCTGAAAGAACGCGGTATTCCAGGCACACCTTCCGGGGATTTATACGTCGTTTTACAGATCGTGCTGCCTGCTGCCGATAGTGAACAGGCACGTGCGTTTTATCGCGAAATGGAACAGAAGCTCGCATTCAATCCTCGTGCCGGAATGAGTATCCGATAAAATGGACTACGACATCTTGCATGGCATTGTCATCGAAGAAAGTGAGGCACTCTCACTTTCTGAACTTTGCCAGATTTGTAACGTCGAGGTTGAATGGATCATGGCGCTGGTAAATGAAGGTATTCTTGAACCTGCCGGAACCCAATCAGAGAACTGGTTTTTCAGCGGGATTGCTTTGCATCGTGTACAGGTCGTGAGACATCTGCAACGAGATCTGGATGTCAATCTTTCTGGTGCTGCATTAGTACTGGAGCTGCTGGAAGAGCGGAATGCACTGCTTGCTAAAATAAACTTGTATTGATTTTCAAACGAATTTCCATTTGAAACCTGCTCCGGAAATATCGAACGGCAGGATGAATGACAGTCAATTCCAAACCGGTGATCATTATGAACCAGACACAGTTAAAAATTCGTATCCACCTGGATCAATCAGCTGATCATCCGAAGATTGAACAAAATTTACCGGAACTGCCGGAAGAGTCCGTATTTCCCCCGCTCCCTCCGGTATATGAATATAACTGGCCAAGGATCATCATCGCAGGATTGGTACTGTTGTTTGTACTGATAACCAGTATCTGGATCGCTGCAGATTGGTTGTCTGATGATGAGGAACTCGAAACGAGTTCCACGGAAATATCATTATCGACTGTGTCTCCTGCCAGTTCTGAAACACCCTCCACTGAACCGATACCATCGCTGCCATCTGTCGGATTCTCGTCAGATCAACCGTCTGAAAACAATCTGGCAATCGGGAATGTACCTGATGGGGATATTGGATCTGATCAAGCCGTGCAAGCGCCTGATCCACAGCCACAACGAGCTGCTCCATCTGCATCGGCCCCTCCGGTCAAACCTGGAATCAAACCGGACATCACCATTCCTCAGGCAAAAACGAAAAACGTCTCACAAGGAAGCAATCATTCTTCCGGCCTGATCAAAGCACAACTGACTTCGAATATCCGGCAACGACAACCGGTCGATAACATCGATCAGATTTCGCTGGGAGGCAAATCAAGCAGACCAATTTTCCTTTTTCTGCATCTGAACAAATTCAGAGGCGAGAAAATATTGATCAACTGGTACTATCGAGACCAGTCCATTGCCAGAATCGTTCTACCGGTTGGTAATAATGACTGGCGTACCTATTCCAGCAAGGTGCTCAACCGGAACAGGCTGGGCCCGTGGCATGTCACTGCCTCGGATCAGGCAGGAAACCTGCTGGCTGAATTCAAATTCAGAGTGACTCGTTAATCTGACCTTTATAGGTATGAAATTTTGCAGTCAATGTGGCGGTGAAGTTATTTTACGTATCCCGGAAGGTGACACATTACCCCGGTATATATGTCCGAAATGCCATACTATCCATTACCAGAATCCCAAAGTGATCGTCGGCTGCATCCCTGAATGGGAAAACAAAATTCTATTGTGTAAACGTGCTATTGCACCTCATCGAGGCAAATGGACATTGCCTGCGGGGTTCATGGAAAACAATGAAACGCTGGTACAAGGTGCAGCAAGAGAAACGCTGGAAGAAGCAAATGCCAGAGTGGAAATTCGTGAACTCTACGCGGTTTACAGCCTGCCACATATCAGTCAGGTCTATATGCTGTTTCGGGCAAAATTACTGGATCTCGATTTCTTTCCGGGAATCGAAAGTCTGGAAGTCAGGCTTTTTAGAGAACAGGAAATCCCCTGGAATGACATTGCTTTCCGTGTAATACATGATCCTTTGAAACGTTATATGGAAGAACGACATCATGGACAACCCGCCTTTCACCTTGGCATCATCAATAAAGCTCAGGCAGGTAGTAATTCGAATGAATGAATACCGATAACTTTTCTTATGATTGGATGCTATCCCTTCCACAGCATTTTTCAGAAAGCTTGAATTTTTTGTATTGCCGATGGCGATGCAGAAATTTACCATTTGACCGAAAATAGTATTTTCCTTATAATGTTTGGCTCAGTCGCGGGGTGGAGCAGTCTGGCAGCTCGTCGGGCTCATAACCCGAAGGTCGTAGGTTCAAATCCTGCCCCCGCAACCAGCTTATCCTCGCAGAGTTCCATGTAGTTCCCCAGTAAGAATTCAGATTTATGGGATGAAGTCAGTTATCCTGTCTCTATCCGGCAAAATTTCGAATCTTCCCACCAGTCATGTTTCTGCTGACTGATCCAGTTACCACTTTGGCTTGTTGCTGTAGTGAAGAATCATCATCAATCTTGCATAACTCCTCCAAACATTCCAGCAAGGCTACCATGCAGATCTGGCGTATTCAGATTCAGCAACCCTATACTTCAAGCATGAGTACAATCTACCTCCGAACAGGTTTGCTACCACAATGCTGATTTTCTTCCCTGTCGGGAGAAATTCGCAGTGCTTCAGCTCGACGGCGGTGTATTCACCATGGAAACGGAGTATGAAAAAGTCCATACTTTGTCGGGATTACCCGGACAAATCATATGCTGCTGACCGAAATCAACAACACCTTGCTTTCCAGGACTCAACGGTAAAAAGTAATTCGAGAGGAAATTATCTGCCGAGCTGACCGAATCTACATACTTTAAAAATACAATGCAGTCGTTCAGATAGAAGAAACCAAGAAAACCATCCCGACGAAATAAAGAATTGCGGAAATGCCGTAATGGCAAAATCGAAGTAAGTATCTGATTTATTGGCTCCCCGACCTGGGCTCGAACCAGGGACCTGCGGATTAACAGTCCGTCGCTCTACCGACTGAGCTATCGGGGAATATGTTGTGGTAACTGCTACAAGCGCGGTATGTTAGACTTTTATGCCGTGCCGGTCAACTTTTCTCGCAGTCATTACGGATCAATGATAACGTCAGATCAGATTAGATCGTTTTTTAAATAACACAGATAAAACTGCCTTTTTCATTACTGGAAAGAATCCTGTTTGCATGAGAAAAAAATCATCATCGAACAAAGAAGAAACAGCATTACATCCGTCACCGGAAAATTTTGAAACAGCCACGGCCGAACTGGAACAGATCGTAGCCGGCATGGAAACCGGGCAAATATCTCTGGAAGATGCGCTTTCTGCGTACAAACGCGGGGTGGAATTGTTACAATACTGCCAAAATGTACTGAAAGATTCGCAACAACAGATAAAAATACTCGAGGCGGATATGCTGAAACACTTCTCACCTGCTGAGCACGATGCATCCTGATTTCCAGTCATGGGCAAGCGAACAGCTTGCTCTGGTTGAAACCTGTCTGGAAAAACATCTTCCGGAAACCAATTGTGCTCCAGCACGTTTGCATGATGCAATGCGATATTCCGTACTGGGCGGAGGTAAACGGGTACGACCGCTGCTGTCGTTTGCGGCCGGAGAATTGAGTGGTGCGGATAAAACACACGCCACCATTGCCGGTGCGGCAGTGGAACTGATTCATGTCTACTCCCTGGTACATGATGATCTGCCCTGCATGGATAACGATACACTGCGACGCGGCAAACCAACCTGCCATGTCAGATATGATGAACCTACCGCCCTGCTGGTGGGTGACAGCCTGCAAAGCCTGGCTTTTCAGTTATTGACGGAAACCAATCTGACTGAAGACCCACATGTCCAACTCGAAATAGTTCGACATCTTGCATTTGCAGCCGGATCTCGGGGTATGGCGGGCGGACAGGCAATAGATCTGGACAGCGTAGGTAAAACACTGAGCCTGCCGGAACTCGAATTTATGCATATTCACAAGACCGGCGCGCTGATTCGGGCTGCAGTCATACTGGGCGCCCGCTGTGGCAACAGACTGGATGAGACACAATTCAAGCTGTTGGATCATTTTGCCAAATGCATGGGGCTGGCATTCCAGGTAATAGATGACATCCTCGATACAGAAGCCACCACTGCCGCGCTGGGTAAAACAGCTGGAAAGGATGCAGAAAACAATAAACCCACCTATGTTAGTATACTGGGTATCAAACAAGCACGAGAACTTGCCCACGAGCTCCGGCAGGAGGCTACCGGGGTATTGAATCAGTTTGGATCCGAGGCCCTGCGTTTGCAGCAGGTCACTGATTTCATTGTACAGCGTGAGTTTTGATCTTACGCTGCCAACCTGTAAGTCGTTCATTTTAAGCTACACATCTTTTAAATCTGCATGTATCCATTACTTGATCGCATTGAGATACCCGCACAGCTACGTACACTGAAACGCAATCAACTGCCGCAGTTAGCGGATGAATTACGTAATTTCCTGGTTGAATCCGTGGCAGGCACAGGCGGGCATTTATCTTCTAATCTCGGGACGGTCGAACTGACCATTGCACTGCACTATGTGTTTGATACACCCTTTGATCGCCTGATCTGGGATGTCGGACATCAGACTTATGCTCATAAAATCCTCACCGGCCGGCGTACAGGAATGGCTCGTCTGCGTATGCAAGGAGGAATTGCCGGCTTTCCCAGACGGGATGAAAGCGAATACGATGCTTTTGGCACTGCACATTCCAGCACCTCCATAAGTGCAGCACTTGGCATGGCAGTCGCTGCACGGCTCAAAGGCGTAAAGCAGCATGCAATTGCCGTGATTGGTGATGGCGCAATGAGTGCAGGTATGGCTTTTGAAGCACTGAACAATGCCGGCGTAATGGATGCCAATCTGCTGGTCATTCTGAACGATAACGACATGTCCATTTCCCCTCCTGTAGGGGCGCTCAACAATTATCTGGCCAAACTGATGTCCGGTCGTTTCTATGCCACTGCCAGACGCGCAGGCGAGAAAATGCTGGGTGTGGTTCCTCCTGTTTTGGAGCTGGCGAAACGAGCCGAAGAACATGTCAAAGGCATGGTAACGCCTAGCACACTGTTCGAAGAATTCGGCTTCAATTACATCGGTCCGATAGATGGTCACGATCTGGATATCTTGCTGACCACGCTGAACAATATCAAGCAACTCGATGGCCCGCAGTTTCTACATGTTGTCACCCGTAAAGGCAAGGGTTATAAACAGGCAGAAGAAGATCCGATTCTCTACCATGGAGTCGGAAAATTTCAACCGGATCAGGGTATTGTATCGAAACCTTCTGCCAAACTGGCTTACACGCAGATATTCGGTGACTGGTTATGTGACATGGCAGCAAAAGATTCACGTCTGATTGGTATCACTCCTGCCATGAGAGAAGGCTCCGGGCTCGTTCGTTTTTCAAAAGAGTACCCGGATCGCTATTTCGATGTAGGGATCGCAGAGCAGCATGCCGTGACATTTGCCGCAGGTGCAGCTTGCGAAGGATTGAAACCGGTCGTGGCAATTTACTCGACCTTCCTGCAACGTGCTTACGATCAGCTGATCCACGATGTTGCCATTCAGAATCTGCCGGTTGTTTTTGCAATCGACCGGGCCGGGCTGGTGGGTGCGGATGGACCAACACATGCCGGCAGTTTCGACCTGAGTTACCTGCGCTGCATCCCCAATATTACGGTCATGACGCCCGCCGATGAAAACGAGTGCCGTCAGATGCTCTACACTGCCTTCCAACTCGATACCCCTGCTGCCGTTCGCTATCCACGCGGTTCAGGTCCCGGTGTACAAATCCAGCAGGAAATGCAGACCATCCCGCTGGGTAAAGGTGAAATCCGCCGGCAGGGTAAGCAGATTGCACTGCTGGCATTCGGCAGCATGCTGACCCCCTGTCTTGAAGCGGGGGATGAACTGGATGCCACGGTAGTAAATATGCGTTTTGTCAAACCGTTGGATCAGGAGCTGGTTGCAACCCTTGCTGCTGAGCATGAATTACTGGTTACCATTGAAGAAAACACTATCATGGGAGGTGCTGGCAGCGCAGTCATGGAAAGTCTTTCCAGTCGGGATAAAAACGTCAGACTGCTGCAACTCGGCTTGCCAGACAGCTTCATCGATCAGGGTGATCCCGCACACATGCTATCCGACTGCGGACTGGACAAAGCCGGAATTATCCGGTCGATAAAAGAAAGGCTCTCTTTATAATGTCACTAATGTCATACATCACAGCGTTAGGCCGCTTATGCACCCTTACACGATGCTCAAAGAAATACTACGAGACCTTGGCACCGAGCTAACCTCTGAGGATCTTCACCCCGATGTATTTGGTAGCTATACGGCAACCTATTCCAACGGTGGCCATCCCTTCCATCTTATCTGGGACGGCAAGGATGGCTGGGGATTTGTGCAGCAACATCATGCTGATGGCGGCTGGACAGACGTCACCGACTATCTGACAGAGGGAGATATTGAGGGTGTGCCGCAAAACCATGCCAAGATTGGTCAGTTTCGGCAGGTCGTTGCCGCACTCATGCGGTGAGCGGCCTAACAATTCATTCAAGCCGACACCACTTCGCGGCGCGGCTGAATTCAGGCGATAAACGACAACACTGACCGAATGTCGTTTTTCACTGTCTGATTCAATGATCTCTCGTTACCCGGAACAGAGCGGGTATTCAAACGGCAATCAGCCGGCGTCGATCCTGGATCAGTTTTACAGGAAGGAGTTTTTATGAACAAACAGATCGATCTACCCATTGCTGATGTACAGGGCTCGTTGGACACAAGACATATTGCCATCGACAGAGTAGGAATCAAAGCGATCCGGCATCCTGTCGTGGTGGCAGATAAAGGTGGTGGCTCCCAGCATACCGTGGCGCAATTCAATATGTACGTCAATCTGCCCCACAACTTCAAGGGAACCCACATGTCTCGCTTCGTCGAGATACTGAACAGTCACGAGCGCGAGATTTCGGTCGAATCGTTTGAGGAAATCCTGCGTTCCATGGTCAGCAGACTGGAATCGGATTCCGGACATATCGAAATGGCCTTCCCCTACTTCGTCAACAAATCTGCACCTGTCTCGGGTGTAAAAAGCCTGCTGGACTACGAAGTGACATTTATCGGTGAGATCAAACACGGCAATCAGTATAGTTTCACCATGAAAGTAATCGTCCCCGTTACCAGCCTGTGCCCCTGCTCCAAAAAAATATCCGACTACGGTGCACACAACCAGCGTTCACATGTCACGATTTCGGTGCGTACCAATAGCTTCATCTGGATCGAAGACATCATCAGAATCGCGGAAGAACAGGCCTCATGCGAACTGTACGGCCTGCTGAAACGCCCGGATGAAAAATATGTCACGGAAAGAGCTTACAACAATCCGAAATTTGTCGAAGATATCGTCCGCGATGTGGCCGAAGTACTCAACCACGATGACCGTATAGACGCCTATATCGTTGAATCAGAAAATTTCGAATCCATACACAACCACTCTGCCTACGCACTGATCGAACGAGACAAAAAAATACGATAAGCAGAATTACCTCACAAAATGAAGTAATTCCGGGATGGCAAAGGTCAATGTGCCCTTCCCGGGATTGTTTCTCTGACATTCGACAAGCCAGTCAACCCAGGGTCTTTATTTTCCAGATAAAACGCATATAACTGTCTGCTTATTCAGCGTATTGATACAAATTATTCCTTTACAACCTCGCGCTCTTTCCCTGTCACAACGAGTTGTGTAAGACTGCAGATTTCTTTGTGCCTACTCATTGTCGTGATAACCTTTCACGCTTTTCAGAATTCAGACAATAAACTGCCATGCAACAAGATCACAACAAAATTTCTTCGGCACGAATACCTGCAATTGCTTATTTTCTGTTTCTTTCCCGCTGGCTGCAGCTACCTTTATATCTCGGGCTGGTATTGGCACAGTGTGTCTATGTGTACCATTTCTGGGTTGAACTGGTCGATCTGATTGGTTCAGTTTTTGGTAATCAGAGCGCTTTACAACACACCCTTGAAATGGTGACGGTCAAAGGCGCAGAAAGTAGCGGAAAGCTGACTGAGACCACCATCATGCTGGTAGTACTGGGTTTGATCGATGTGGTCATGATTTCGAACTTGCTCATCATGGTGATCATCGGTGGATATGAAACCTTCGTCTCACGCATGAATCTCGAAAGCCATCCCGATCAGCCGGAATGGCTATCACATGTCAATGCCTCGGTATTGAAGGTCAAGCTGGCAACTGCCATCATCGGCATTTCATCGATCCATCTGCTGAAAACATTTATCAACGCCACCGCTTACGACGAAAAAACACTGATTGCGCAAACAGTCATCCACCTGGCATTTCTGCTTTCTGCACTTGCAATTGCCTATTGCGACCGGATCATTTCGCGAACCATCCATCATGCTGATGAGCATGAATGAGCGGAGAATGTAAAAAACAATCCTAAGGAGCCTCTGATTAAGTTCCACATGGCCGCACACTGTATTTTGCGGATGGAATGCAAGGCGAGTAAGGCAGTGAATGATTGGCTCCTTCGCAACAAGCTCAACGCTGCAGTCCGTCTGCAAAACCAGTACCCTAAAGGGTTACGGCAAAATCATGCGCTCGCTATGTCACGCTCCTCGGCATCGTAGAACACTACGACCTTCGTCGCGTTCCTTGCGATCATCACGATTTTGCCTGCAATGCAGCTCATGGAGGACTTAATCAGAGGCTCCCTAAAGGTTGATGCTGCGCCCGCCATCGACGGCGATGATCTGCCCGGTAATAAACGGTGCATCTTCAATCAGGAAGCTGACCGTTCGTGCAATATCATCCGGCTCCCCCATGCGTTTGAGCAGCGTTCTGTCGATGATATGCCTGCGTGCCGTTTCATCCTGCCATTCACCCGTTTCCGGCCAGAGAATCGGCCCGGGTGAGATACCGTTGACACGGACTTCCGGAGCAAGCTCCATGGCCAGGGAACGTGTCAGAGCAGCCAGCCCGCCTTTGGCTGCATTGTAGATCACGTAGCGTTTGAGAGGCTGCTCGGTATGAATATCAATGATATTGACGATGCACCCTCGATTCTTTTTCAAATAGGGTGCGACTGCCTGTGACAGAAACAGAGGGGCCTTCAGATTGCTGCCCACCAGGTCATGCCAAGCTTGCTCGGTACAGTCACCCACAGGTGTCGGAAAAAAGCTGGAGGCGTTATTGACCAGTGCATCCAGCCGCCCAAACTGCCGGGCTGCCTGATCGACCAGTGCCGGGATCCCGCCAGTATCCAGTAAATCAGCCTGCAACAGCGCGACTGAATCCGAGTGTCCCTGTTCAAGCTCCTGTTTCAGCCGTTGTGCATCAGCAGATGAATCACGATAATGAACCACGAGCCTGGCGCCTTTGCGGTGCAGCCACCGGCAAATGGCTGCCCCCACCCGCCGCGCACCGCCAGTCACCAGAATTACTTTATCTTTCACAAAGACCCTTTCTGTTTACGCTACACTTCAGTGCTGCACAATCTACCATAAACCTTTTTATTGCTGAAAACACCCGTGGCTCTACCCTTTCCTGATCCATCCGAGCAAGCCTACAGCGACACTTTGAAGACGATACTCTATGAACGGATCACGCATTCCGGCGGCTGGATTTCGTTTGCAGATTATATGGAAACCGTCTTGTATACGCCTGAAACCGGATATTACAGCGGTGGCGCAGCCAAATTCGGAACGGCAGGTGATTTTGTCACTGCCCCGGAAATCTCGCCGTTATTTGGCCAGACTCTGGCGCGGCAGATCGCACCTATCCTGAGTGCAGTCAATCAGGGCTCAATCCTGGAATTTGGTGCGGGTTCCGGCAAACTGGCAGTGGATCTGCTGTGTGCACTCGAAGAACTGAGCAACCTGCCGCAACATTATTATATTCTCGATCTCAGTGCAGATTTGCAGCAGAGGCAACGGACAATGATCGAACAACATATTCCTCATCTGGCATCACGGATAAGCTGGCTATCAGCCCTGCCGAAACAGTTCGAGGGCCTGATACTCGCCAATGAAGTCCTCGATGCTATGCCCGTTCATCTGGTTGCCTGGCAGAATGGCAACATTGCAGAACGAGGAGTGATTTGGAAAGACCAAGGGCCGGTATGGCAGGATCAGCCTTTGGCAGCCGGCGAACTGCTCGATGTTGCCCGACAACTTCCCCCGGCCGATCAATTCTCCTACCCTCTTTATATCAGCGAAATCAGCCTCACTAACCGGCATTTCATTCGCTCGCTAGCCATGCTGCTTCAGCGGGGCGCCATTCTGCTGGTCGATTACGGCTTTGGGCAGAATGAGTACTATCATCCGCAGCGTCATCAGGGAACGCTGATGTGCCACTATCGGCATCACGCCCATGATGATCCGTTTTTTCTGCCGGGATTGCAGGATATCACCAACCACGTCGATTTCAGCGCTATTGCCCGGACAGCTCTGGATTCCGGGTTGCAATTGGCCGGTTATACCACGCAGGCGCATTTCCTGATCAACTGCGGGATTACTGATTTACTGGCGCGCACCCCGGCAGATCAGCCGGACAGTTATCTGCCGCTGGTCAGCCAGGTACAACGACTGGTCAGCCCTGCCGAAATGGGAGAATTGTTCAAGGTAATGGTCTTGAGCAGGGATATCAATATTGATGCTGCTTCTTGCGGCTTTACGAGAGGAGATTTGCGACGTTTGCTCTAGGGAACCTCTGATCACTGCCTCACTCGCCTTGCATTCCATCCGCAAAACACAGTGTGCGGCCATGTGAGACTTAATCAGAGATCCCCGGGCAGGTGCCGGATACTTGCCAGCCCAGTTCATGCCGAGTTGCCTGAACAACCTGTTTCAGTGTTTTAAACGCGATCTGTGCATCCGACCCAAACCTTAACAATTCACCTAATTTGAGTGAGCCATTCAACAGGGAAGCCAGCAATGCAATCGGCTTGACACGCCCGTCCGGGTGTAATACATCCATGAGAGCCGCTGGCGGGGAAAACTGTACCGGGTCTGAAATCACGCGAATCACAACAAACGGAACCCCTTTTTCAGAAGCAACAGCAGCAATTGCACCACTTTCCATATCAACCGCGCAAGCGCCACTTCGAGCCGCAAGTGCATATTTTTCATCTGCGGTAGACACCAGCTCATCACTGGCTGCTACCGGACGGCGAATAACATTGAGATGAGCAGGCAGACTGCGCTCTATCCGTGTCCGCCACGCACTGTCTGTTGAATAGCTTTGTTTTGTCTGCACGGATTCCGGCGAAACCAGATCGCCCGGCTGCAGCGCATCATCCAGTGCACCGGCAATGCCAAAGCTGATCAATCCTGCTACGTTTTCCTGATCGTATAAATCGATTGCCGCACGGCGAGCAGCAACCGGACCCATGCCGCACATCCTGATGACCAGATGATCATCAATCGGTACTGCCTGGTCGAATGGCAAGTTACGTTGTGAAGTAATACAAGCAGCTTCCGATCGCATTGCTATCACAATCCCGGTACGACTCATACAAAAGACCTGCTATTCATTGCACGATACCGATTCAGCGCCCATAGCGGAAAGTATTTGGAGTAGCCGTGATATTTCAGGTAGAAAACTTTTGGAAAACCCGGAGCGGTAAACCAGGGTTCTTCCCATAATCCGGCAGCACTCTGGGTACGGATCAGATAATCGATCCCGTTTCTCACTGCTGTGCTCCCCACCTCGCCTGCCGCCATCAGCCCAAGTACTGCCCATGCGGTCTGAAAAGAAGTACTGGTTTCCAATTGTCCGGCCAGCTCGGAATCGAGATACGAGTCGTTGGTTTCTCCCCATCCCCCATCGGCACGTTGCACCGACTTCAACCATTGCACTGCACGTTTTACCGCCTGATGATCATGATCCACCCGCGCTAACTTCAATGCCTCCAGTACGGACCAAGTGCCATAAACGTAGTTGGTACCCCAACGCCCAAACCAAGCGCCGGATGATTCCTGCTCGCTGAATAAAAATGCCAGTCCACGCTTCACAGCTTCCTGGTGTCTTGCCTCACCATTCAGAGCAAGCAAGCCGATACAGCGCGCCGTCACATCGCTCGAAGGTGGATCGAGCAATGCACCATGATCTGCGAATGGAATTTCATTCAGGTAATAGTGCACATTGTCTATGTCAAATGCGGCAAAACCGCCATTACTCGATTGCATACCCGCCAGCCAGTCTGCTGCCCGGGTAATACTGGTACGATAATCCTCTGTATCCGCCTGACATAACGCCCACGCTGCAGCAGCAGTATCATCCAGATCCGGATAATGCGGATTGGCATACTGGAATGCCCAGCCCCCTCCCGGCAAATCAGGGCGACTATTGCGCCAGTCGCCTGGCTGATCGAGTGCCTGCAGGGGCACGAGCCAGTCGAGAGCATGGCGAACCGGCCCGCTATCAGCCTGTTCATCCTCCTGCAACGCCAGCGAAGCCAGTACGGTATCCCACACGGGAGACACACAGGGTTGGCACCAGGTGGTGTCTTCCCCTTCATTTACCAGCAGTTCACGCAAAGCCAGACGGCATTGCTGAAGTAATGGATGATCACGATCGTAGCCCAGCAATGTCAGTGCCTCATAGGCATTGACCATCGCCGGAAAAATCGCCCCCAGGCCATCTCTTCCATTGAGTCGTTCGATGGTCCATTGCTCGGCCTTTTTTAAGGCTCTGCGCCGGATGAACGATGGAATCAGAGGTTCTAGTTTTGAGCCCAGTCGCTCCAGATACAACAGCAAGTGATTAAGGGGGGTGCGTACCGGAAAATAGTTTTTTTCCATTTCCGGGTCGACCGTAAACAGTTCACGTACATGGATATTACGCGGATTGGCTGCTTTGGCTTTCAGCGTACACAGAATGGAAAGTGGCACCATCACCGTCCGTGACCAGTACGCCACTTTGCTCAGATGAAAAGGAAACCAGCGCGGCAGCAGCATGATTTCAGCCGGAACAAACGGCACGCCGCGCCATGGAATCTGGCGGTACATGGCCAGCAGCAAGCGGGTAAATACATTCGAGCGCGCGGCCCCTCCCCGCTCCAGGATGGCATTACGGGCACGGATCATGTGCGCTGCTTCCGGTGAATCCCCGGCCAGTTTCAGCGCATAGTAAACCTTGACACTGCAGCTCATGTCGAAGTCACCGCCATAGTACAGCGGCCAGCCGCCATGCCTGTCAGTTACCTGCCGATTACGCAAGAAATTGGCAATTCTGCGTTCCAGCGCGGTATCTATTTCATCCATGAAATGCATCATCAGGATATATTCAGCCGGAATCGTGCAGTCTGCTTCCAGCGAAAAACACCAGTGACCATCTTCCCGCTGTTGCGCCAGCAAAGCTGAGCGAGCACGCGTAATGGCATCATCCAGTGCAACGGCAGAAATCCCGTTTACCCTGTCAACGACCGTAAAAGGTTCTGATACGACCGAGTGATCTGACAATGAAGACTTTTGCAGGGAAGATCCAGGAAACGTCGGTGAAATGGACATAAAGCGTAAAATCCTTATTCGATAAATCAGCCTGAAATGATTGTGCAGCTATCAACCACGGACGATAGCCTAATAATCTAAGGAATTGTATTTTTTGAGAAAACTATATGACAAAATTACAACACTCAAGGTGCTGAATCTGTTTTTTCAGGATCTGCCATCAAGCCGGGATCATCAATCAGCAGATCATCGTAATGGCTGGCAGGCAGATTGCCATCGTGAATCAGGTATTCGCGCTGTTGCATATAACCTTCACGCACGAACAGGTAAGGATCCAATGCCGATTCATCACGCACTTTCATCGGTCCCGAGAGACCGGCTCTCTTGTCGACGATGCGCAGAATGGCCAGTGGAATGATCACCGGTCCGCTCAGTACATAAGCCAGGTAGTACAGTCCATCCGTAAACACACTGACTGGCAGATCCGCTACATCGCGGGAAGTACTCGGACCATAGACAGGAATGAACAGATATGATCCGCTGTTCATTCCCCATACTGCCAGCGTCTGTCCGAAATCCTCGTTATGCTCCGGAAATCCCATGTGCCCGGCCATATCGGCAAGCCCCCCGACACCGATCGTGGTATTGATCACAAAACGCATCGTGTCCGAAAATCCCTGATGTATTTTTCCCTGCAGGAAACTGTTCAGCACCACACTGGGATAAGACAGATTGCGGTAAAAATTACTGACGGGACGCTGTATCGCTTCCGGAACATACTTCAAGTACACATCAGCAATCGGTTCGAGTAACCTGCGATCGATTGCATCGGTAAAACGGTAAGATTTACGGTTAAGCGTTTCATATGGATCATACACTCCCTCCTGATGCCCTTCTCTGGGGATCGAGCCACAACTCGTGCAGATCAGTACCAGACACAGGAGAAGGTTACGCAAGTAACAGAACCCTGCAGATGCAGGCTGACCGCTACCACTGACCAGATCGGCGCTATTTCTTTTCTGTAGATCCAAAATGTTTCCTGAATGAATGAACAGGCAGATTGACATGCCCCGTCTCGACCAGCCAGATAATTTCATCGATCAGCGCCTGCCGAATCGGGGTTTGCCTGAAGCCGAGTTCACGCACGGCCTTGTCACTGTCAAAATCATTCCCGCGCCCGGCCAGACGCACCCCCGTCAGTGACGCCATGGGAGCTTTGTGTGTCACATGATCAGCCACGAATTCCTGCAATACCCCCACCACCAGAGCCAGCCAGTACGGAATCTTATGTTCAGGCATCACCACACCGGTGATTTCCTCAAGCATGCGTAGTAACCGGCTCAACATTATGTTCTCATGACCAAGCAGGTAGCATTCTCCGGAACGCCCTCGCTGAGCAGCCAGGATATGCCCTTCTGCCACGTCCCGGACGTCGACCAGATTCAAATGACAATCGAGATAAGCAGGAATTTTGCGGTTCAGGAAATCTACGATCATTCGCGTAGGCGGAGTAATATGCCGATCTCCCGGACCCACCGGCAGCGTCGGTGAGACAACAACGACTGACAAACCATTTCTGGAAGCTTCCAGTGCAGCCTCTTCCGCCATCAGCTTGGCCTGACAATACAGCCCCAAAGTTTTTCTTTTGCGGGATGAAGATGACAGCGCGCGATCTGATTTGTCCGGATCACCCCGCCCGGTCAGTATGGCTTCTGTCGAGGTATGCACTACTACCTCGACATCCGCACACATCGCCTCCCGCAGCACGGTACGAGTACTTTCGTAATTGATCTGCCGGAATATCCGTTTATCGGGTGCCCATAAATCGGTATGGGCAGCCAGATGATAAATCCTGCGGGCACCTTTCACTGCCCGATGTACCACTGTTTCATCCGCAACCGAACCACGAATGACCTCAGCTCCGTCCAGAACAGGCACGTCATCCAATTCAAGTACTCTTACCCGCTCCCCCCGTTCCAGCAGCAACCGCACGAGATGGGTACCGATAAATCCTCCGCCACCGGTCACCAGGGAGCAACCCCGGCTGGCCGGCGTGGATTCAGCCAAAAAAACTCCTGAAAAAATCTCTACTCGTCATTACCTGGACAATCATTCAAATACGATCAGATACGCCGCTCACCGTGTACCACTTCAACCAGTTTAAGCGCCTGCAGCTCCATTTCCAGCACCAGCTCATCGACTTTGGCACGGAAATACCGGTAAAAAACGATGCTGGGAATAGCTACCAGAATGCCAAACGCGGCATTATACAGAGCAACTGAAATTCCATGAGCAAGTTGTATCGGGTTTCCACCGGTCGGCGTGCCCGATCCAAAAATTTCGATCATGCCGATCAGGGTACCGAACAACCCCATCAATGGGCTGAGCGAAGCAATCGTCCCTAACGTGGTAAGGTAGCGTTCCAGCTCATGTGCTGCCACTCGCCCTGCTTCCTCGATCGATTCTTTCATGGCCTCACGCGGACTGTCGATATTTCTCAGCCCCGCTACCAGAACCTGTCCGAGCGGAGAGTGCTCCTGTAAACGAGTCAACGTATCGGTATGCACGCCGGAACGACGATATTCCTGCAGCACTCTTGGCAACAGATCCCGCGGAGAAACTTTCGATCGACGCAGACTCCACAAACGTTCACCGATAATACCCACTGCCAGGACAGAAGCCAGTATGATCGGCCATATTGGCCACCCTGCCGCCTGAATGATTGAAAACACGAACTGATCCCCTTGGTTGTAATGAAGTCACGATATTATATTCTGCAACACCCGCCTGCTTTGCTCAACAAGCATCACAAAAGGTTATACACAATTCCTGTGGATAACTATGTGAATAAATCCTGAATAAGGCTGATAAGTATCATTGCATACATGAAGTTCTTTGAACTGCCTAATTTTTAGGCCAAATAAAATTAATGAGAACAATGACTTATTTTAAACTATTGTTATCATACAGACTTTTTTATGCATACCAGAATAATCAGATGTCATTGTGGATGATTATGGAATGATATGACCGATCACAATCTCTTTCCCGAGCCAAAGAAAATCCTGTGGCGTGTCAGTGAATTAAACCGTAATGCTCGTGTAATACTTGAACAAGCTTTTCCACTGTTATGGGTAAGCGGGGAAATTTCCAACCTGAAACGCTATCCGTCCGGGCACTGGTATTTTTCACTCAAGGATGACAGTGCACAGGTACGCTGCGTCATGTTCCGCCATAAAAATCTGTATCTGGACTGGATACCGCAGGAGGGTATGCAGGTTGAAGCTCAGGCACTGGTTACGCTGTATGAAGCGCGTGGAGAATTTCAACTGACTGTCGAGCAGTTGCGCCGTGCCGGGTTGGGGGCACTGTTCGAGGCATTCGAGCGGCTCAAAGCCAGACTGCAGCAGGAAGGGCTGTTCAATCCCGAATACAAGCAACCGTTACCCCGTTTCCCGCGACAAATCGGGATCATTACCTCTCCCAACACCGCCGCATTACGGGATGTGCTTACGACCTTGCAACTGCGTTTACCTTCCATTCCCGTCGTGATCTATCCTGCACCCGTGCAGGGTGAAGGATCAGCTGCTGCAATTGCCACCGCACTGCGCACTGCTGCAGTACGGGGCGAATGCGATGTCCTGATCCTGTGCCGGGGAGGCGGGTCGATCGAAGATTTATGGGCATTCAATGAAGAAATCGTGGCACGGGCCATTGCTGCCTGCCCGATTCCAATCGTAACCGGTATCGGCCATGAAACCGACTTTACCATTGCCGATTTTGTAGCCGATGCCCGTGCACCAACACCTACCGGCGCTGCTCAACTGGCTTCACCTGACAGACAGGCAATTCTGCATCGCCTGCAGTATTGGCTGCATCGCCTGCAACAGACGATGGAACGCCATATCGAACGCCGCATGCAAACCACTGATCTGCTTGCCCATCGGCTGATTCATCCCGGGGAACGAATCCGTCATCAGCAGATGCATTTGTTGCAATTACGTGGCCATCTGCAAAATGCCTGGAACCGACAGTTTGAAATCCGCACATGGCGAATCGAAGAAACCGGGCGGCGCATACACTCTGCAAAACCCGATATCCAGGCCGACATCAGGCATCAGCAGGAACTGGCCGCACGGCTGCAGCGCGCAATGGCACACCGGCTGGAAAATCTGCAATTCAAGCTGTGCCAGCAACAGCAGCACCTGATCCATCTCGACCCGAAAGCGGTACTGGCACGCGGTTACAGTATCGCCTATACTGCCCGGGGTGATATTCTGCATGACAGCCGGCAAACCCGGGCAGGCGACAATGTGCGACTGGTTTTTGCCAGCGGCTGGGCCAGGGCGGATATCACTGAAACAGGCGAATGAATCCGAGCGACCTGTTCTCCTTCATTCTTTTCACCCCTCACTTTAACCGGGAGTTCAACCGACGATGTCCAGAATCTTTCTTGCGCTGGGCGCAGTAAACGCGTTTCTATGTGTCGTATTGGGTGCCTTGGGGTCACATGGCCTGAAATCCGTACTGGCACCCGACATCCTCACCACCTTCCAGATCGGTGTGCAATATCACTTCTACCACGCCATCGGGCTGATATTGGTCGGACTGGCGATGGATCGGCTTCCACAGGCACGTGCATTGAAGTTTTCCGGGATACTGATGATGACCGGTATCGTGCTGTTCTCTGGCACGCTGTATGTCGTCAGCCTGACCGGATGGCGCGGGCTGGGAATGGTGGCCCCATTGGGAGGGACATCCTACATGGCAGGCTGGCTCCTGTTTGCCTGGGCCACCTGGAAAAACAAATCCGCATGAAATTCGTATTCCGGATTTCTTTGTGATCTCTCCACATGAAATGACAGAACGTTTCTTCGCTCCCTGCCCGCGCGGGCTGGAAGCCGTCCTGGCAGCAGAGCTTGAACGTCTGGATGCAACATCTATCCAGGTTTCACCCGGCGGTGTGGCTTTCCACGGAAACTGGCAGACCTGTTACCGTGCCAACCTGGAAAGTCGCATCGCCAGCCGTATTCTGTGGCAAATCGCCAAAGATCAATACCGCAGTGAAGCCGATATCTACGACCTTACCCATTCTCTGCCCTGGCAAGACTGGTTCGAACCGCGGTTATCGATAAAAGTAAACCTGGCTGCAATCAAGTGTCCACTGCGCAGTCTCGATTTTGTGACACTCCGCATCAAGGATGCCGTATGCGACAAATTCCGGGCAATTCACGGTAAGCGGCCTGATATCGACACTGTTGCACCGGATATGCGCATCCACGGTTTTCTTAATGCGCAGGAATTCACGCTTTACCTCGATACTTCCGGTGAAGCGCTGTTCAAACGCGGCCTGCGCCAGACTCAGGGCGAAGCACCTCTACGCGAGAACCTGGCTGCCGGCATCCTGGCATTGACTGGTTGGCAGCCCGGCACGCCCCTGCTCGACCCGATGTGCGGCAGTGGCACACTGCTGCTGGAAGCCGCCCAGATCGCCTGCCGGATTGCGCCCGGCTCCGGACGGCAATTTGCATTCGAGCAGCTGAAACTGTTCGATGCCCATTCCTGGAAAAAACTCAAACAGACAGCAACGGAACGTCAGCATGAGCGTACATTTCAATCCATTTATGGCAATGATCTGTATGGCAGCGCACTGGCCCATACCCGCAACAATCTTGCCGCAGCGGGACTGGCCGAATGTGTCACGCTGAAACAGGCGAATGTCCTGGAAATTTCCGCCCCGGCCGAAACCGGTATACTGATCAGCAATCCGCCGTATGGCGTACGCATTGGAGATCATCAGATGCTTGCTGAATTTTATCCTCGATTGGGAGATGTTCTGAAGCAGCGATTCAGCGGCTGGCGCGCTTTTCTGCTGACTGCCGATCCGCTGCTGGCAAAATCGATCCGGCTCACACCTTCACGTCGAACTCCACTATTCAACGGCGCGCTGGAATGTCGTCTGCTTGAATACAGACTGGTTGCCGGCAGCATGCGCAGAGAAAAACTGTCAAACGAATCAAGCACAAACCAGCCCGTAACATAAGGAACCATGAAAATAATCTTTCTGCTGATTGCCCTGGCCTGTGCTGGACTGGTGAGCTATGCACTTTATCTGCAACTGGCTGATGGATTGCTGCCCTGCCCGCTGTGCATCTTCCAGCGTATGGCCTACTGGCTGGTTGGTATTACCGCGTTATTCGCGTTCATCCATCATCCACAACGGTTAGGAAGACGCATCTACTGCGGGCTGATCATCCTGTTTTCACTGGCAGGTGCCATCGTTGCCGGCCGGCAAGCCTGGCTGATACGTTTTCCTGAAGCATTCGAATGCGGCATCAGTCCGGAAGAAGCTTTTCTGAACGAACTGCCTCTCGCCCGATGGTGGCCGGATATGTTTGAAGCCAACGGCGACTGCACCGATGGCACCTGGCAGTTTCTGTCACTGACGATTCCCGACTGGTCACTGCTGATATTTCTGGCATTCAGCCTGACAGCCGGATTACTCTGGCAAGGTCGATCAATCAGCTCCTCAAATCTCAAGTAAGCACCTGTCCTGGTTTGGAGAAACAATGATTCCAGTCGATGGTAATTTCATACTCGCAGTTGCTCCACAGTTCTCTGGTGACAAGAAAGCTGCCCAGGAACAGATCATTGGAGCAATTTCAGCCATTTTTTCTGCAACGCTCGATCGTTATGCAATCAACATCAGATTGCGGATCGCTCATTTCATGGGGCAGGTTACTCATGAATGTGCCGGTTTCAGAACCACGGAAGAATTTGCCTCCGGGGCAGCATACGAAGGCCGCCAGGACCTGGGCAATACTCAAGCGGGAGATGGCAAGCGTTATAAGGGACGCGGACTGATTCAGCTGACCGGTCGTGCAAACTATCGGGATATCGGCCTGATACTTGGCCTGCCTCTGGAAGACAACCCTGCGATGGCAGCAGAACCGGTCACTGCTCTGAAAATAGCGTGTGAATACTGGAAAAAGCGAAATATCAATTCGGCAGCAGATCGCGATGACCTGATCAGCGCTACCGGCTCGTTAATGGCGGCCTGAATGGCCTCGAAGATCGCCGTGGCTATCTGATCAAGGCCAAGTCCGAATTAGCAAGAATGGAAGGGCTCGTCATATCGGCAGACGAAGGTGGCAACACCATGATTCTGCATCGCAGATCATTCGGAGCTGGCGTGGCCGAGCTGCAGGAATTACTGATCAGCAAAGGATTTTCACTTTCCATTGACAGCAGCTTCGGTGCAGCGACCGAACTTGCCATCATGACATTCCAGAAAGCCAACAATCTTGAGACAAATGGAATCGTTGGGAAAAATACATGGACCAGATTGCGAGCCTGACCAGGACAAAAATAACGATATGTTCCCGCCAATGATGAGTAACACTGATTTCCATTGAAACAGATCCGGAATACTGCAAGTTTTACAGAGACCTAAATAAATAGTTGCACGACATCACAGGTACGAATCATTTAATCAGCACGGAGAAATTATTTCATGACACGTAAACTCATCAGCTCGGGCTCAACCTTTGAAAAAGAAATCGGTTATTCGCGTGCAGTCGTCGTGGATAACTGGGTACTGGTATCCGGCACGACAGGTTTCGATTACAGCAAAATGTCCATTTCCGATGACTTGCTGGAACAGGCGGAACAATGCTTCAGGAATATCGAAGCAGCACTCGATCAGGCAGGATCGAGCATGAAAGAAGTAGTGCGAGTCACTTATGTATTCCCCCAGGCAGATGATTTTGAGAAATGCTGGCCGGTGATGCGCAAATACCTGGGTGATGTCAGACCATCTGCCATGATGCTGACTGCCGGTTTATCCGATCCGCGCATGAAAATTGAAATTCAGGTAACAGCTTATCGCGGTGCCGGAGTCTGATTGGATTCGATTTCCCGGAATCCCGTTTATCTGATGGATTGCTTCATCCTTACCGGGTTTGCAAAGGCGGTATTACCCTCATCATTGCAAATGTAGTGAAGTCATCCATTTTTCTATGATAAATATCCGGGCTCTGTTCTGAGCCCGGATATTCGTTTTAAGGAAATGCCGGAACCTTGGGTTCTGTTCGCATCACCTCGATCTGCGGTAAATGCTGTTTCACCCGATCTTCAATTTCATCGACTCGATTGACTGGCACATCCGCCAGTACCAGCAGTTTTCCTGCTTCGATTTCCTCTTCAAATTCTTTAATGCGCCGATTGCCGATGGTCATACCGATCATGCCACTTACCCACGACCCGACACCGGCTCCTGCCAGTGTGGTTGCCAGCAGAATGCCGCCGGCAATGACTGCTGATGCAGGTGGCAGCGCAACGGCCACCAGCCCGGCAAGCAACCCTGTGGCTCCACCCAGTGCAATTCCCTGCTGAACGGCAGGAACAAAATCAGTTTTCTGCAGCAGGCTGGCTTCCGGCAAATCCTCCAGCGGCGTACCACGTTTTGCGATCACATGAATATGCCTCTCTTCAATCTTTGCCAGAAGCAAATCATCAACAATTTTTCGGGTAGTAACGATCTCTGGAACCAAAAAGTATATGCGTCTCATGATGCCCTCCATTTAGAACTGCTCAGTCAAGAACGAAAGAGTAGTGACCTACTCTTCTGGTGGAAGCACTTTTGATCAATACGATTACTATTTTGACTACCTTGTATTTGAGTCACGATAAGACTAAAAATTTTAATCATGACTCTATTTTTAAAAAACCGGATACATCCGGTTGGCTCTTTCTCAGGTATTCATGATCATTCTTACCAGATTGGGCATCCCTTTACCCTGAATGTAGGGATCACGAGCCAGATCGGTACAATGCTGCAGCAACAGTATTTTGACGCGATCCGGATAGCCGATGAACTCCCGTCTGGCGGAAAGAAAAGCTGCAAGCAATCCTGAAACATGCGGGGTAGCCATACTGGTACCACTCATCTCGACATACGCATTACGCATGGTAAGTTTGCTTTTCGGCCATTGATGGCGTGCCGAGAGAATATTCTCACCCGGGGCAACCAGATCCGGTTTCATGCGTCCATCGGCAGTCGGGCCGCGTGAGGAAAAATAGGAAATGCCATAGGTATGCGGATTGGTTTTGTGCACCGAACCGACAGAAATAGCTTCCTCCAGATTGGCCGGATCACCGATGGAAAGATCCATGTTGGCCGGTATCACGCCACTGGCGGAATCGAGCAGTGCGTAACCCTCATTGCCGGCCGCGAGGCATACCAGTACTCCCTGACGCCACAGACGCCGCAGTTCCTGGCACAGTGGCGTATGACCGCAACCAAAAACACTGGGATCGAAATTGCCGCCCAGGCTGAGATTCACACCATGGACGACCAGTTTACCGGCACGTTCATTCAGTTCTGCAATGGTATCGAGCGCCTTGATGATAAAAGCATCTTCTCCATTGCCGTTGTCCTTGAGCACCTTGAAACCGTAAAGCCTGGCCTCGGGTGCCATTCCCTGCAGCAGGATTTCAGATTTATCCTTTTCATCGTGCGGTAAGGTCAGCGTGCCTGCAATAATGGCGGCAACGTGGGTACCGTGGCCATGACCATCCAGTGTGCCAAACCCGCTGTCGCCGAGTCTAAGTTCCCTGGGGCTGCCACTGCCGGTGCAATCCCACTGTGCGACCACATTGTTGTGTTTTTTGAAATGCGGGTGATCGGCAGCGATTCCGGTATCGAGTACGGCCCAGGCGATATTCTGGCCACAGGCGCCATAACCCAGATTGGCCGGACGTACCTGGATCGTGTGTGCCGATTGATGCAGCAGAGTACGCTTGAGCGCATTGCGCCAGACGCGATCGATTTTCAATGTATTGCAGTGCGAACGTAACTCCTCGATTTCACTCCGGGTCAGATCCGCCGAGATAAAACGGCGCATGCACTGGATACGTCCTTCTTTGGGTTCAGCGTTGTTGAAAATCAGGACATTTTTTATCAGATTACTGAGGCGATCACGCACCTCATCCAGCGAGGCGGCATCATCGTCATCCGAAACCAGTTGAATCAGTGTCGGGTGCCTCTGCTCACGGTGACCATCCTCGATATTGTCGACCAGATCCTTCATCAGGATATTACGGCCAACCGGGTTGCTGAAAGTGGGTCCGGCTGTCTCACGTACAGCCTGACGCACGATGTCAAGCGAGAGATAGCCGGTACCTGAATGCGGATTGGATGCCCAGTCGGGATTCATCATCAGGCCGGTATGATCCTCGACTTTCACGCCACGACTGTTAGGCTGGTAATCGTTTCCAAGCTGTGGATCGAGTGCGACCGGATCGAGGTGTTCGGCCACATTCAGCCAGCGATCGACGCATTCCGGCACGGCAAGCGGTTTGCCGGAGCCGATCTTGCCCAGCACATCCTGCGCTTCCTGAATGCCGAGGGGTGAGCCGATAGTGATGAACAGGCGTACGTCACAGTCAGCTTTCTTCAACTGGCGCAGTACATGATAAGCGATCATCGAGCCCTGGCTGTGGGCAACCACGATGAAAGGACCACCGCCGACATCCAGACGATCACGCAGCGACTGTTCCATCACGTTGCGCTTGTGCTCATCAAAAAAGAAATCCTGCACATCCTTGAGGAACAGTTTGGTAATGCGGCGGGTAATCCACAATCGCACACTCTCTGGCAGAGGCAGTACCTTGACATTGACACCACCGGGTTGCTTTTCTCCTGCACGCAGACGTTCTTCCAGCGCGGCCATGATTTTGCGCTCGGCCGCGTTCAGTTTGATTTCCGGCTCCAGCTCGTTTTCCTGCAGCGCCTGCACCCCCATTCCACCTGCATCCTCCGGCAGCGTATCCTTGTCGGCACAACTGGCTTCCTTGGGTTTGGGGTAACGATTACGATCCACCCAGTACGCCATACGGGTGCGATCTCCCATGGGTGCACCAAACAGTGCCGTATCCCACTGGCATTTCAGGACCGATGCCACGGGTTTGTTTCCTATGCCATGGATATACACAATCGTACCGACCTCCGGTGAACTGCCTTCTTTGTTCAATAGTGACGGAAATTCGGCAGATTTAGTACTGGCTACAGAACGGGAAAATTGAGCAAAAGGACTGATGTGTTCGACGCTGGGTTGTCTGGTCTTTCCAGTACCGGCTGATTTGCTGCCGGCTGCTTTGCTACTGGTGGAACGGGAACTCCGTTTTTCTGTGGCCATGTTTTTTCTCCTTGACTGAATAGTCCCGCTTTCTGTTAGAACCTGTTTACGATCTTTTGAGTAGTAGTGCCAGGAAGGCCAGATTAATGAACTGCAAGCTGGTGTTGAGCTTACGCTCGCAGTTTTTCCATAATCTTCTGCTCTTTTCCAGCCAGGCGAAAC